>Ga0307443_1000784_pt1 | contig 19851 bp, 24 predicted proteins | sample SalMarSW160220MG_FD_202148 | JGI IMG/M metagenome (GOLD analysis project Ga0307443, IMG submission 202148) | Salt marsh sediment microbial communities from the Plum Island Ecosystem LTER, Massachusetts, United States - SW1601-220 | ecosystem: Environmental > Aquatic > Marine > Intertidal zone >... | reverse complement strand
TATGGCAGATAATCACCGCCTCACTGTTATGCCTGGCTCTGGTCGGCGCTGTAGCCTGCCCGGCACCGGGTGGTGAGGGGGCGGCTGATGTGGATCTGGTCGAGGTGGTGCGCGGTGACCTCAACGTTATCGTCAGCGGCAGCGGCAATATAACCGTCTCCCAGGATGCCAGCCTGGCCTTCGGCACCGGCGGCAAGGTGGAAGCGGTCTATGTTGAAGCGGGTGATGAAGTCAGCCAGGGCGATGTGCTGGCTGAGCTGGATACCGGCATTTTGGAGCTGTCTTTAGCCCAGGCCGAGCTGGCCCTGTCGACGGCGGAGTACAATCTGGATAAAACCCAGCAGGTGTACACCAAGCCCGATATCAATGCCGCCCGGGCGGCGGTCAGTCAGGCTAAGGAATATCTGAATTACGTCCAACTTATGCTGGACGATGCTAACTCCGTTGAAGATATGGAGTATTGGGAAAATGAGGTCTATCAGGCCGAGGTAAATGTGGCCGCCGCTGAGCAGCGGCTGGACGATATGCTGGCCGGCGGTGATTCGGCGGAAGTAACCTTAAGGCGGCTGGAGGTAGCCGCCGCCCGGCAGGCTTTAGCCCAGGCGCAGAAAGATTTAGCCGAGGCGACTATTACCGCCCCCTTCGATGGTATCGTCGGGGCAATCTATGTCAATGAAGGCGACATTATCCCTCCCCCGACCATGGCGCCGACGGTAGCCATTTATTTTATTACCCCCACCAGCCTGGAGCTTAAGGCGGAGGTGGACGAGATAGACATCCCTGAGGTAGAAGTCGGTCAGAGTGTTGTTATCGAGGTCGACGCCATTGCCGATGACCTGTTTGAGGGCACGGTAACCTCAATCAGCCCGGTGCCGGTGATACAGGCCGGCTTGGTGCTCTACGAGGTCACCATCAGCCTTACCATCCCCGCCGATGCCGGGGTAATGGTGGGTATGAGCGCCACCGCCGACATTATAATTGAGCAGAGCCAGGATACCCTGCTGGTGCCGGAGCGAGCGGTCGGCCGTGATGAAGATGGTAATACCGTGGTCTGGGTCAGTGTCGAAGGCCAGCTGGAGGCAAGAGTGGTGGTAGTCGGCATCAGCGACGGCTTCCAGGCCGAAATTTTAGAGGGGCTTAGCGAAGGTGATATGGTGGCGGTGGAAAAGCGCGGCACCACCGAACTGGGCGGTTTCTTTTAGGTAGCTAGTTATGGAAATGATTGAGCTGGAAAACGTGACCAAAATCTACCGCATGGGCGAGGTAGAAGTCTACGCCCTCAACAGGTTAAGTATCTCCATCAAGCAGGGGGAGATGCTGTCCATTATTGGCGCCTCGGGCTCGGGCAAGTCCACCCTGCTTGATATCCTCGGCTGCCTGGACCGGCCTACCTCGGGCCGGTATATGCTGGACGGCATTGATGTCAGCCGGCTCAACGATAATAAGCTAGCCGAGCTGAGGAGCAAAAAATTCGGCTTCGTCTTCCAGGACTTCAACCTGCTCTCCCGCGCCACCGCCCTGTCCAACGTTGAGCTTCCCCTCGTCTACAGCGGCGGTCGTTACAAGCACATCAAGGCGATGGAGGCCCTGGAGAGGGTAGGGCTGGGCAAAAGGGCAAAGCACAAGCCCACTGAGCTATCGGGCGGCGAGCAGCAGCGGGTGGCTATCGCCCGCGCCCTGGTCAACAGTCCCAGCCTGATTCTGGCTGATGAGCCCACCGGCAACCTGGACAGCGCCTCCACCAAAGAGATTATCTCCATCTTCCGCCAGCTTCACCAGGATGGTATTACCGTGGTCCTTGTCACCCATGAACAGGAAATTGCCGAACATACACAGCGTATCATTCGCCTCCTTGACGGCAAGGTAGCCAGCGACGGGAAGGTGGACAAACTATGAAATTTTTTGAATCGTTAGTTATTTCCATCAGGTCGCTGTTCTCCAACAAGATGCGCTCGGTGCTGACCATGCTCGGTATTATCATCGGGGTCGGCGCCGTAATCGCCATCATGGCCGGGGGCAGGGGTATGGAAAATGCCGTTACCTCCACCCTGGAAGACCTGGGCACGGACGTGCTCTACGTGCAGCCAACCAATCCGGACGCGCCGGGCGGTGCCGGGATGGCCCCCGGTTACGCTGGTGCCAATCTTACCCTGGATGATAGCGAAGCCATCGCCCGCATCCCCGGGGTGCTGGGGGTAGCCCCGACCAACGAAAACTTTGTCGAGATTACCTACGGCAGTGAAAAGATAAATTCGGTGATAGAAGGCAGCACCGCTGAATTTCAGACGATGTCCAATTATGAGCTGGCCAGTGGCCAGTTTATTACAGAGCGGCATGTGGCCTCAAGAGATAATGTGGTGGTACTGGGGAGCACGACCGCCGAGAACCTCTTCGGCGATGAAGACCCGGTGGGCCAGAGGGTCAAAATCAATGACAAGCGCTTTACCGTGGTCGGCGTGCTGGCCACCAAGGGCGGTAGTATGTTCGGCTTCAGCATGGATGAAATCGTGGTGGTGCCGATAACCACCTACCAGACCCGGCTCTTTACCCAGCGCACCCCCAGCGGCCAGGACGCCGTCCAGTCAATCGGGGTTCTGGTGGACGGCCCGGAGCAGATGGATAACGTCAGGGCTGATATTGAAACCACCCTGATTAAGCGCCACCGTATTGACGAAGGCGACAAGAACGACTTTGCCATCGTCAGTATGGACCAGATGATAGGCATCTTCAGTCAGATAACCGGCGTGGTATCCATATTCCTGGCGGCTATCGCCAGTATCGGACTGCTGGTGGCCAGTATCGGCATTATGAATATCATGCTGGTCTCGGTCACCGAGCGCACCCGGGAGATAGGCATCCGCAAGGCGGTCGGCGCCAAGCGCCGGGACATCCTGCTGCAGTTCCTCATTGAGGCGGCGGCGCTCAGCCTGGTCGGCGGCGCTGTCGGTATCGTCTTCGGCTGGTTGTTATCCCTGGCCATATCCTTTATAGCAACCTTTGCCGGTTTCCCGCTGGAGGCGACGTTGTCGCCGGTGCACGTGATTATAGCCGTCGGTGTATCGCTGGTTATCGGCCTGGTGTCGGGAATCTACCCGGCAATGAGGGCGGCCAGGCTCAACCCGATTGACGCCCTGCACTACGGATGAGGTAGATTTATGAACTGGCTTGATATTGTCATTCTGGTAGCCCTGGTTATCGCCGTCGTAGTGGGGCTTAAGTTTGGGCTGATAAAGACAGTCCTGTTGCTGGCGGGGATAATCGTGGGCGTGGTCCTGGCCGGTCACTTCTCCGGCCCCCTCGGTGAACGCCTCACCTTCATCTCCTCGGAGGGCGTGGCTAAGGGAGTCGCCTTTGCCGTCATCATGCTGGCGGTGCTGGCGGTGGCGGCTATAGCCGCCGCTCTGCTCACCTGGGCGGCCAAGGTGGTCATGCTGGGCTGGGTCAACCGCCTCGGCGGGGCTGTTGCGGGTCTATTTTTAGGGGCGCTGTTCTGCGGCGCGCTGCTGGCGATGTGGGTTCACTTTCTGGGCATGGCCGGGGTTATCGCCGAATCAGCCATAGCCACCGTGCTGCTGGACCGCCTGCCCGTGGTGCTGGCACTGCTCCCCGGAGAGTTCGACGGCGTGCGAACCTTCTTCCACTAAGCCTCAAGCTTTAGCCTGAAACTTCTGCCTCAGGGCGTCGGCCACATGTTTGGGAACCAGGTCGTCAATGTCGCCGCCCAGGCTGGCCGCCTCCTTAAGCAGGCTGGAGCTGAGGAACTGGTATTCCATCCGGGACATCAGGCTGACGAACTCCAGCTCCGGGTAGAGCTTCTTGGTCATCATGGCCATATCAAATTCCCGCTCAAAGTCGGCGCTCATTCTCAAGCCCCGCACCATGGCCTGCGCTTTTACCTTCTTGGCGAAATTGACGGTCAGCCCGCCGAAGGCCTCCACCTCGACATTGGGCAGGTGGGCGATAGCTTTACTTATCAACTCCACCCTTTCCTGGGTGCTAAACAGGATGGGCTTATTGGGGGTCTCAAAGACACCGATGACTAGCTTATCAAAGATTTTAGCTGCCCTGGTGGCGATATCAAGGTGTCCGTTGGTTATGGGGTCGAAGCTACCGGGATAAATAGCGACTGTCAAGGCTTACCCTCCTTTTTGGTAGACTGTAATGCAACTATCACCGTGGCGGCGCTCTTTGGTGGTGTTAAGAGGGGGGTAGCTCGCTTCCAGGGGGAAACGGGAGGAGTGCGTCACCACCATTATTGTCTCTTTGCCGACTAATTTAGAGGTGGCTAACTGCTGTACCAGGCCGCCGATAGAGGTATCGGCGTAGGGCGGGTCAATCAGTATGATGCTGTACTCCCCGTCGAGGAAGGCAAGGGCTTTAGCCACGCTGCGGCAGTAGACATGGGCCCGGTCGGCGAAGCCGGTTTTGGCCAGGTTTTCCCGGATGATGCGGCAGCACTTCGGCTCCTGGTCGACGAAGTCAACCCACCCCGCCCCCCGGGATAGCGCCTCGATGCCCAGGGAGCCGCTGCCGGAGAACAGGTCGAGTACCCTTGACCAGTCGGCGTCAGAGGTTTCCAGTATGGAGAAGATGGCGCCCCGCACCAGGTCGGTGGCCGGGCGGGTACCGGTTCCCTGGGGTACTTTAATGTGGTGGCCCTTAGCGGTGCCGGCAATAACTCGCATCATTTTCCTGCTCACTACTATAATATTGGTTTATTAAGATTAGGTCAATACGGGAGGCTTTACCCCTCCCCCCAGTTTTAAAGTTATGTTTTTCTTCCCATACCCACCCGCCCAAAAAGGCATAGCCTCTTTTCATCTCTTAACCCCGCCCCCAGAGGAGAGAGATTAGCCCCTCCTTATCCCCCCACCCAAAAAAGCGTGGGATTAAGAGCACAGCCCTGTAGGGTGGGAGGGTGGGAAGCAGAACCAGCGGGTGAAATTACCTGAGTAAAAAACTTATTTTTATCGCCCAAAACTCTTGCCCCAAAAAGGTTTGGTATGCTATACTGTTAGCCGCCGTGGAAAGAGAGGGACGATAGTTGCTGGCTGACTATGGCTATATTGGTTTACTGCTGGCGTTTGCCATATTCTTTGCTGTTACCACCCTTCTCATCCCCTTTTCCCTCAGCCTGCCGGCGCGCCTGACCATCTACTTCCGCCGTTTTCAGCAGTATTTAGAAACTCATTACCCCTTTATGACCAAGTTCGTTCCCCCCCTGCCCAAATTCCCCAAATTCATGCAGGTTGTTCCCTACCATCCCGGTCCGGTCAAAAACTCCCCCTTTGAGTGCGGCATGGAGACCATCGGCAAGTCGTGGGTCAGGTTCAATTTCCGCTACTATTATTACGCCCTGGTCTTCATCACCCTGGATGTGATGGTGGTCTTTATCTATCCCTGGGCGGTGGAGCTTAAAGGGCTGGGGCTTTTCGGCTTCGTCGGGGTGCTGGTGCTGATATTCATTCTCTTTATCGGCTATCTCTACGCCTGGAAGAAGAAGGTCCTGGAATGGAAATAGAAGAGGTTTACTCCAGCCGCGAGCTGGATAAGGTTGAGGGCAAAGCCATAAACGAGCTTATTGCCCGCTCTCAGGAACCTATTCCCGACCCCGACCGCTGGTTGGACGAAGACATCAAGCGCAATGTACTGGTGACCTCGGTTGATGCCATAATCAACTGGGGGCGGCGTACCTCAATGTGGCCGGCGGTCTCTTTCCCGGCCTGCTGCGCCTTCGAGTTTATCGCTACGGCCGCCTCCCGCTTTGACATCTCCCGCTTCGGCATGGAAATCATCCGCGCCTCCCCCCGCCAGGCCGACCTGATGATTACCGCCGGCACGCTTACCTGGAAGATGGCGCCCCAGATAAAAAGAATCTACGACCAGATGGCTGAGCCCAAGTGGGTGATAGCCATGGGGGCCTGTGCTATCAGCGGCGGCATTTTCGCCTCGTCTTATAGTGTAGTGCCGGGCTATAACCGCATCATCCCGGTAGATGTCTATGTGCCGGGCTGTCCCCCCCGCCCCGAAGCCCTGATTTACGGGATAAGGATGTTGCACCAGAAGGTAAGCCGGGAAAGTATTATCGCCGAGGGTAAATAGACGATGACGCTGGCTCTTTCCGGGAAAGATATTGCCAAGCAAATAGAGAAAAAGTTTCCGGGGTGCGTTGCCGAGTCGGCGGCGGAAAGCCTGCTGGTTGAGGCGCAATCGCTGCTGGAAGTAGCCGCTTACTTAAAGAACACCCCCGGCCTTGACTTCGACTACCTCACCGCCGTCAGCGGCGTTGACTATCTCGAATGCTTCGAGGTTATCTATCAGCTGACCTCGCTGGAGCATAATCACAGCCTGGTGCTCAAAGCCCGCTGTTATAACCGTGAGAACCCTACCCTGCCCTCGGTGGTCGGCCTGTGGCGCACCGCCGATTTTCAGGAGAGGGAGATTTACGACCTGTTCGGCATCAGCTTTACCGGCCACCCCAATTTAAAGCGTATCTTCCTCTGGGAAGGCTTTGAGGGGCACCCTTTGAGGAAGGATTTTTTGTAGGATGGCAACTACCGCTAAAACCAAAGAAGTAGTAATAAACACCGAACCCTTCGTGGTCAATTTCGGCCCCGCCCACCCCAGCACCCACGGGGTATTCCGCATGAGGATTACTCTTGACGGTGAGGTCGTCGTTGATATGGAGCCCGTCTTCGGTTATCTCCACCGCGGCATTGAGAAGCTGGCTGAGGAGCGTACCTACACCCAGGTTATCCCCCTCACCGACCGGCTGGACTATCTGGCTTCGATGAGCAACAACCTGGCTTACTGCCTGGCGGTGGAGAAGCTGGCCGGGATTGCCGTGCCGGAGCGGGTGGAGTACATCAGGGTGATTATGGCTGAGCTCCAGCGTATCGCCAGCCACCTGATAGCGGTGGGCTCTTTCGTACAAGATTGTGGCGCCTTTATGACCCCCTACGTATATATGCTCCGGGAGAGGGAGAGGATTCTGGACCTCTTTGAGATGGTCTCCGGTCAGCGCCTGACCTATAACTATATGAGAGTCGGCGGCGTCAGCCAGGATGTCCCCGATGAGTTTATACCGGCATTGGCCAAATTCCTCAAGGAGATGCCGGGCTGGATTAATGAGTATGACCGCTTGCTTAAAGATAACGAGATACTGCTGGCGCGGGCTAAGGGCGTCGGCATCCTGCCCCGGGATTTGGCGATTGATATCGCCGCCAGCGGCCCGGTGCTGCGGGGCAGTGGGGTGAAGTGGGACATCCGCAAGGCCGACCCCTACTCCATCTATGACCGCTTTGAATTTGATATCCCCACCGGCACTGTCGGCGACTGCTACGACCGCTACCGGGTCAGGGTGGAGGAGATGCGCCAGAGCCTGCGCATCTTGAAGCAGGCGATGAAGGGCTTACCCCGCGGCGAGGTCAGGAGCGAAGTACCCCATTTAATCCGCCCCCCGGCGGGGGAAGCCTACGGGCATATTGAGGCCCCCAAGGGTGACCTGGGCTTCTACCTGGTCTCGGACGGCTCCATCGCCCCCTACCGCTTCCATGTCCGGGCGCCGACCCTCATCAACCTGACGGTGCTGGCCGATATGATGCGGGGCTGGAAGATAGCCGACGCCATAGTTATCTTCGGCAGCATTGATATCTGCATGGGCGAGGTGGACCGCTGATGGCCATGCAGTGGTTGCCCCCGGACTGGCCCGGCAATTTCTGGGCGCACTGGGCAGTGTTTACCGTCATCATCGTGGCCTTCATTCTGGTTATGTTCCTGGCGTTTACCTGGTTTGAACGTCGGGCACTGGCCATTATGCAGGCACGCCTTGGCCCCAACCGCGCTGGCCCCTTCGGTCTTCTCCAGCCGGTGGCTGATGGCCTTAAGGTCTTGCTTAAAGAAGATATCGTTCCGGCTAAAGGCGATAAATTGGTTCACTGGCTGGCGCCGGTGGTGGCCTTTGTGCCGGCAATGCTGATTTTTGCCGTGATTCCCTTCCAGGGTGGAGCCCTGCTGGCCGACCTCAATATCGGCATTTTATATATCGTGGCTATCAGCTCGGTGACTACGGTGGGCATCTTCATGGCGGGGTGGGCTTCCAACAACAAGTATTCTACGCTGGGCGCCATGCGCCAGATAGCTTCGGTGGTCAGCTACGAGATACCGGTGGTTCTATCCGTGGTCGGGGTGGTGTTGCTGGCCGGCTCTTTGTCCCTGCAGCAGATAGTGGCCGCTCAGGACATTCCCTTTATCCTGCTGCAGCCGCTGGGCTTTCTGCTCTTTTTTATCGGCGCCCTGGCCGAGATTAACCGCACCCCCTTCGACCTCACCGAGGCTGACTCCGAGCTTGTCGCCGGCTTTAACATTGAATACTCAGGAATAAAATGGGGGCTTTTCTTTCTGGCTGAATACGCTGAGGCGCTGGCTATTTCAGCTATTGTCACTACCGTCTTCCTGGGCGGCTGGCGGGGCCCGCTGCTGCCCGACTGGCTCTGGTTCCTGGTCAAGGTCGGCATAATCTTCTTCGTTATCGTCTGGATAAGAACCACCATACCCAGGGTCAGGATTGACCAGCTGATGGCGCTGGCCTGGAAGTTCCTCTTCCCGCTGGCGCTGCTCAATCTGCTCATCACCGCCGTTGAGATTCTGGTCTGGCCCGAGGTCTCCCTCTGGGTATTCGTCCCGGTTAATATCGCCATTGCCATCGTGCTGATAGTTTTATGGTCAAAATTCTTTAAGTTAGGCTGGGGTAAAGTTGAAGTTTGAACGCTACGGGCTAGGCATCGCCAAGGGCTTAACGGTGACGATAAGGCACCTGCTGCGGCGTCCGGTAACCACCCAGTATCCGGAGCAGCGGCTCAACCCTTCGCGCCGCACCCGGGGCAACGAGCTTATCTGGGACGAGGCCAAGTGCACCGGCTGTGGCACCTGCGCCAAGGCCTGCCACATCGGCGCCATTCACATCAGCACCTCGACTGACCTGGTCAATAACAAGTACGAGGTCAAGAGCTACGAGGTCGATACCGGCTACTGCATCTTCTGCGGCCTCTGCGTCGAAGCCTGCCCCTTTGAAGCTTTGTTTATGAGCTACGACTACGAGCGCGCCCAGTACCGCCGCGGCGACCTGTTTCAGAGCAAGGAAAATATGGCGGAAACGCCGGAGCGAAAGGTCAGCGGCTATTTCTATCCCGGGCGCGCCGCCAAGCTGCCCAAGCAGAGTCTGCTGGTGGACAATGACAGGGGGAAAAGGTAGTGGGTGTCAGCGTTGCCTTCTGGGTTTTAGCCTCGATAGCGGTGCTGGCGGCGCTGTCGGTAGTCTTAGTGCGCGATGTTTTCCGGGCCGCCCTGTCGCTGATTCTCTGCTTCCTGATGGTGGCCGGCCTCTATATCACCTTAAGCGCCGACTTCCTGGCGGCGGTGCAGATTTTAATCTATGTCGGCGCCATCTCGGTATTGATTATTTTAGCCATTATGCTCACCCGGGAGGTTCAGCAGGGCAGCCCGTCTAATCGTTTCCGCCTCCCCGCCTTCTTCGTGGCCGTGCTGTTCTTTGCCGGCATCGGCTACGCCATGCTCAACACCCCCTGGCAGATATCGTCCACCCCGCCCCTGGAGCCGACCACCCCGGCCATCGCCGGGCTGCTCTTCGGCCCGGGCGGTTTTATCCTGCCCGTGGAGATTGCCCCGGTGCTGTTGCTGGCGGCGATTATAGGGGCTATCGTTCTGGTGAGGGAGAAGTAATCATGGTAGGCCTGGAGCACTATTTAATACTATCGGCGGTGCTGTTCTCCATCGGGCTTTACGGCGCCCTGGCCAAGCGCAACGCCATCATTATCCTGATGTCCATCGAACTGATGCTCAATGCGGTCAATATCGCCATGGTGGCTTTCTCCCGCTATATCGTCCCCCTGATGCTGACGGGGCAGGTGTTCGCTATTTTCGTGATGGTGGTGGCGGCGGCTGAGGTCGCCGTCGGCCTGGCCATCATTATCGCTATCTATCGTCACCACGATACTATAGACGCCACCAAGATAGATTTAATGAAGTGGTAAAGAAATGTGGGTAGAAGTCAAAAAAGCGCGTAGCCTGATGATGGCGGAAATGTGGAAGGAGCTCTTCGAGGGCGAAGGGATACCCACCCGCCTTCTCCCCGCCGCCGGCGAGCCGGTGGACCGGGAGATGGCCACTTATGCCGTTTTAGTCCCTCAGGATAAGGAGCACATCATACAGGAGGTCTTGAGGAAGCTGTAATGCCGAGTGCAATGGTCTGGCTTATATTCTTATTGCCCCTGTTCTCCTTTGTCATCATATCGCTGTTCTTTAGGCCCTTCCTCAACCACAGGCCCAGGCTGGGGGGCTATATCACCATCCTGGCCCTGCTCGGCTCGCTGGGGCTGTCGATCTGGGCATTATTCGAGGTGATGGCTGCCCCCGGTCACATGCTGCCGGTGCCCGATATCAACTGGGTGGTCATCGAAGGCGGCTTAACCATTCACCTGGGGCTGCTCATGGACTCGCTGACGGCGGTGATGCTGCTGGTGGTCACCATAGTCAGCCTGATGGTGCAAATTTACTCCCAGGGCTATATGAAGGGCGACCCCGGCTACCACCGCTACTACGCCTTTATGTCGCTCTTTACCGCCTCGATGCTGGGGCTGGTTCTGGCCGATAGCCTCCTCTTCGTCTATGTCTTCTGGGAGATGGTCGGCTTATGCTCCTATCTTTTGATTGGTTTCTGGTTCCACCGTCCCTCGGCGGCCGACGCCGCCAAGAAGGCTTTTATCGTCACCCGCCTCGGCGACTTCGGTTTCCTGGCGGCAATTTTACTCTTGTATTTCAACACCGGCACCTTTGACATCGGCCAGCTTCACTCTCTGGCGGCCGGTGGCGCTCTGGCCGGCACGGTCCTCACCTGGGCGGCTATCGGCATCTTCGCCGGGGCGGCGGGCAAGTCGGCGCAGTTCCCGCTGCACGTCTGGCTGCCCGACGCTATGGAAGGCCCCACCCCGGTCAGCGCCCTGATTCATGCCGCCACCATGGTTGCCGCCGGCGTCTTTCTGGTGGCGCGCACCTACCCCCTCTTTGCCCACTCCATGGAGGCGGTGACCACGGTAGCCGTTGTCGGCGGCTTTACCGCCATCTTCGCCGCTACTATGGGGCTGGTGATGACCGATATTAAACGCGTCCTGGCTTACTCCACTATCAGCCAGCTGGGCTACATGATGCTGGGGCTGGGGACGGGGGGTGTGGCTATCGGTATCTTCCACCTCTTCAACCACGCCTTCTTCAAGGCTCTGCTCTTTCTGGGCGCCGGCAGCGTCAACCACGCCACCGGCACTTTCGATATGCGCCAGATGGGCGGCTTACGTAAGTTCATGCCCTGGACCTACGCCACTTTTCTTATCGCCTCTATCAGCATCGCCGGCATCTGGCCCCTTTCCGGGTTCTGGAGCAAGGACGAGATTCTGGCTTCGGCTCTGGAGGCACAGCCCATATTATTCTATTTAGCTATGATAACCGTCTTTATGACCGCCTTCTATATGTTCCGGGTGGTCTTTATGACCTTCGGCGGCAGCTACCGCGGCGGCGGTGAAGATGCTCACGGTAAGCCCCACGAATCGCCGCCGGTGATGGTCATGCCCATGGTGGTGCTGGCGATACTGGCGGTAGTCTCCGGCCTCTGGAACGTCACCGGCGACTTCGGTGCCTTAATGGGGCACGGCCATACCCACAGCTTTGCCGAGGGCTTTTTCGGCATCCTGACCCACGCCCTGCCCTGGATTTCCCTGATACTGGCCGGGCTGGGTATTTTACTGGCTTACGCCATCTACAGCGCTAAATGGCTGTCGGCGGAAAGATTCGGGGCTATGTTCAAGCCCCTTTATACTTTGTTTTTGCGCAAGTACTGGCTCGACGAGCTCTACGAGCAAATTATAGTCAAGCTGGCGCTGATTAAAGGATTGTTTGCCGGTTTTCAGGCAGTTGATACCTATGGCGTCGACGGCGCCGTCAACAGCCTGGCTCAAGGGGCGATGGCCAGCGGCAGGGCTATTCGCCGGGCGCACAGCGGCCAGCTCCAGCTCTACGGGCTGTTTATCGGTATCGGCATTATCGTCATTCTCGCCTGTTTCTATTTATTCGGGTAAGGAGTTATGGACTTTAATTATCTAACCACTATAATCTTCCTGCCGGCGTTGGGGGCGGTTATAATCGCCTTCATCCCCGGGCTGTCCGGCCGCGTAATCAGGTGGCTGTCGGCCCTGTTTACCTTGGTGCCGCTGGCGCTGTCCATCTATCTCTTCGCCATCTTTGACCGCGCCTCGGGGGCAATACAGTTCGAAGAAAAGCTCTCCTGGATTCCGGCCATCAACGCCCACTACCATCTCGGCGTCGATGGCATCAGCCTGCCCCTGGTGATTTTAATGGCGCTGCTCGGCTTTCTGGTGGTCTTAATCTCGTGGAAGATTGACTTAAGGCCCCGCGAGTACTTCGCCTGGCTGCTGCTCCTGGAAACCAGCATTTTAGGCGTCTTCTGCTCCCTGGACCTGCTCCTGTTCTTCCTCTTCTGGGAGATAGAGGTCATCCCTATGTACTTCCTGATTTCTATATGGGGCACGGGCAGAAAAGAATACTCGGCGATTAAGTACGTGATATATACTTTATTCGGCAGCGCTTTTATGCTGGCCGGTATCCTCAGCCTCTACTTCGCCACCGGGTCTTTGAGCATGGTCGATATCGCCCAGGGCGGCCTGGCTATGATTCAGTCGGTAATACCGGTGGCGGCTATCTTCTGGCTGCTGCTTATCGGCTTTGCCGTCAAACTGCCCGTCTTCCCCCTGCACACCTGGCTTCCCGACGCCCATACCGACGCCCCCACCGCGGTCAGCGTGGTGCTGGCCGGGGCATTGCTCAAGATGGGCGGCTACGGCATGATTCGGGTCTGCGTCAGCATCTTCCCCCAGGTGGCGCGGGAGTTCGCCCTAATTTTAATAGTGCTGGCGGTGGTCAATATTCTCTACGGGGCGGCAATCACCCTGCGCCAGACCGACTTAAAACGGCTGATTGCGTATAGCAGCGTCTCCCACATGGGCTATGTCCTGCTGGGCATCTTTGCCCTGGGTCAGGTGAGCCTGGTCGGGGCAACTATGCAGATGTTCAGCCACGGTATTATCACCGGCCTCCTCTTCGCCATGGCCGGCCTGGTGATGCACAACTCTAAAGAAAGAGACTTAAGAAAGCTGGGTGGACTGGCCCGCCAGATGCCGGTTATCGCCGTCGTCTTCTCGGTGGCCGGGTTGGCTTCGCTGGGTCTGCCCACCACCAGCGGCTTTGCCGCCGAGTTTCTGGTCTTTGTCGGCAGCTTCACCAGCGCCGCCGTGGTCGGCATCAAGCTCTGGACTATTTTAGGGGTGCTGGGCATCGTCATCACCGCCGGCTATATCCTGTGGATGCTGCAGCGCGTCTTCTACGGCCCGCCGCTGGATAAGTTCAATAAGGTTAAGGACGCCGATATCCTGGAGCGGGTCTATATGTTCGTTTTCGTGGCGGTGATTATGGGGGTGGGCATCTACCCGGCAATACTAACCGATATCATCAAGGCGGGCGTTATGCCGGTAATGGGGTTATTAGGTGGTTAAGCTATGCTGAATTTCGAGCTGCTGGCTCCGGAGCTGACCCTGGCGGCCACGGCCATAGTGGTCATCCTGCTTGACTTTGGGGTTAAGCGTAAGTGGTGGCTGGCGGCGGTGAGCATTATCGGGCTGGCGGTAGCCGCTGGCTTCACTATAGCCATGTGGGGCGGCTCGACGGCGCTGTTCAACAATATGCTGGCGGTGGATAGCTTCGCCCTCTTCTTTAAGTTGTTATTCCTGGTCATCGCCGCCCTGGTCATTCTGGCCTCGGCGGACTATGTGGCTAAATTCCGCCGCTTCCAGGGTGAGTACTACGCCCTGGTGCTGCTCTCGGCTTTAGGCATGATGCTGATGGCGGCTACCAGCGAACTCATCTCCATCTACCTGGCTCTGGAACTGACCAGCATTTCACTTTATGTATTGGTCGGCTTTCTTAAAGACCCCAAGTCCACCGAAGCCTCCCTCAAGTATCTCCTGCTGGGGGCGGTGGCTTCGGCGGTGCTGCTCTTCGGCATGGCGCTGGTCTTCGGCTTTACCGGCCAGACCCAGTTGGGCGACATTGCCGCGGCAATTCAGGGTATGTCATTAGCCGGGGTGCTGGCCAGCCCCGGGCTGATTGCCGGCATGGTATTAATGGTGGCCGGCTTTGGCTTCAAGATTGCCGCTGTCCCCTTCCACATGTGGGTGCCCGATGTCTATGAAGGCGCCCCCACCCCCATCACCGCCTATCTCTCGGTAGCAAGCAAGGCGGCTGGTTTCGCCGTTATCTTAAGGGTCTTCTACTCCGCTTTCGGCCTCCCCACCTGGCTCAGCCTGGACTGGGGCTTACTCTTCGCCATACTGGCTGCCGTCGGCATGACGCTGGGCAACATTATCGCCCTCACCCAGACCAACATCAAGCGCATGCTCGGTTACTCCAGCATCGCCCAGGCGGGCTATCTCATGGTGGGGCTGGCGACGGTGGGCTTTGCCTCGGCGGGCGATATCGCCGGACGCAGCGGCCTGCTCTTCTTCCTGGCAAGCTACGCCCTGACCAATTTAGGCGCTTTTATCGCCATCATCGCCATCTCCAACAAGCTCGACAGCGACTTAATCCAGGACTATTCGGGCATGGCCAGGCGGGCGCCGGTTCTGGCTCTGGCCCTCACCCTCTGCCTGATTTCCCTGATTGGCATGCCCCCCGCCGCCGGCTTTATGGCTAAGTTCTATATCTTCAGCGGGGCGGTGCAGCACGGCCTGCTCTGGCTGGTCATTATCGCCGTCATCAACAGCGTGATATCGGCTTACTACTATCTGCGGGTGGTCAAGGTGATGTGGATGGGCAAGCCCGCCTCCCGCAGCAAAGTACCCTCCTCGATGGCGCTGAGGGCGGCGCTGGCTATCTCCTGCCTGGGTGTGCTGGCGCTGGGTCTTGTCCCCGGCTTTGTCATGAAGCTGGCTGAGATGGCGGCTCAGATGTTCGCTTTCTAGCCTCCCCCCCTTTAAACAGTTCTCTTTCTTCCCATACCCACCCGCCCAAAAAGGCTTCGCCTCTTTTCAACTCTTTACCCCCACCTCCTTCATTGGTGACGACATCCCTCTCCCCCCCCCCCAGAGGAGAGAAGCCAGTGTCAATCTTAAACTACCCCCAAAAAAGGAGAGTTAAGAGAGGTCTAACCTTTGTAGGGTGGGAGGGTGGGAAATAAAACGACTTCCAAAAAGCGGGCTGGTCCCGCCCCTTCTCCCGGTTATCCCAATACCCCCCGATATGGTATGATAGCTATAAGGGGAGTTTAAAAATGACCTGCGACTGGTCAATGGCTTTCCTGGCTTATATGCACTGGTGGCTCCCAATATTGGTAGTCTGGGAGATGGCTTGGAAGGGGGTAGCCCTGTGGCGGGCCGGCCGTAACCGCCAGCTGGCCTGGTTTATCTGCCTGTTTATCTTTAACACGGCGGGCATACTGCCCATAATCTATATCTTTGCTTTCAGCCGGAAGGAGCAGTAGCCAGTGAACCGCACCCGGGGCTTTGTCAACCAGAACCGCTTCCGCTCGAGCAAGGCGGTTAAGAGGCTGAGCAAGCCGGCGCTGCCTAAGCGCCGCAAGGGGGAAAAGAAATGAAAGGCAAAGTAAGCTGGCCCCTGTTCTGGGCGCTGATAGGGGTTTTTGTTTTAATCATCTGTTTCTTTTTTATTGAGCCATTCAGTGACTTAATCGAGGGCTCCGAGCTGTTTCTGTCACCGTTTATTATTTTCTTTTTGCTGGGCATCGCCCTGCTGGTCTTTACCCTGCGGGAAAAGGCAGAGGGGCTGCTCAGGGCCTTCTTCCTGCTGACGGCGGCTTCGGCGGCGGGGGTCTTTGTCTTTGTGCTGCTGCATAACGGTTTTTACGCTTTAGCCACCGTCTCCGGCGACATCCCGGTGTTGGGTACCGGGCTGGAGTTTTTGCATGCCGCCTTCTTTATAATAGCGCTCATTGTCTGCCCGCTGGGCTTTCTCACCGGGGCTGTCGGCAGCATTGTCCTTCGCATTAAAGGCGCCGTCTCGCCGTAGCCCCGCCTTGACACCCCGAAAGGGGCGGTGCTACACTTTTCTTGCCTTCTAGCGGAATTTTCGTTATGACGATGAAAAAGGTCGGCATTCTATACCACCCCATGATTGAGACCGCCCGCACCCTGGCTGAGGAGCTTAAAGCTTTTATCGGTGCCCGGGGCGTATCGGCATGGCTCTGCTCGGCCTGGGAGGGGGAGGCGGCTAAATCCAAACTCGATGGCACTGATTTAATAATTACCGTCGGCGGCGATGGCACTATCTTAAGGGCGGCTCAGGTGATTGTCCCCGCCCCCATCCCCATCACCGGGGTCAATCTGGGGCGGCTGGGTTTTATGACCGAACTCAGCGCCAAAGAGGCTAAGGACAAGCTCCCCGCCCTGCTCGACGGCAAAGGCTGGCTGGACGAGCGGGCTATGCTTGATGCCGAGCTTACCGCCCCAAACAAGCCCCCCCGGACCTTCTCCGCCTTAAACGATGTCGTGGTGGCAAGGGGGGAGGTAGCCCGGGTGATTTTTGTCGAAGCCAGCATTGACGGTGAGCTGGTAACCACCTATAAGGCGGACGGCGTTATCGTGGCAACCGCCACCGGCAGCACCGGCTACTCACTGGCGGCGGGCGGACCTATACTCCACCCCCAGTCCGCCGATTTCCTGCTGGTGCCCATCTCGCCCCACCTCAGCCCGGCCTACCCGCTGGTATTGCCGGCGGCGTCGGTGGTTAGGCTCAAGGTCAGCACCAACCACCAGGCGGCGCTCAGCGTCGACGGGCACATCAACCTGCCCATGGCTGACGGTGACGTTATAACTGTAAAGCACAGCGCTAATTCCGGTCGTTTCTTGCGAATTCACTCCGGGGACTTTTACGGCTCTCTGGAGCCAAAACTGAAAGGGAAAATAAGTTGAAGGTAGAAAAAGCCAAAATAAGCGATGTCCCTCAGATACAGGCTTTGGTTAATTACTTTGCCGCCAAGGACGAGATGCTGCCCCGTTCCTTAAGCGAGCTCTACGAGAACATCAGGGACTGCTTTGTCATCAGGGAAGATGGTAAGGTGGTGGCCTGCGCCTCGCTGCACGTTTTCTGGTCGGACCTGGCCGAGATAAGGTCGCTGGCGGTGGCCGAGGGCAGCCGGGACAAGGGTCTGGCCGCCCGGTTGCTCAAGGCCTGCCTCAAGGAGGCAGAGGAGCTGGGTATCGGCACCGTCTTCTGCCTGACCTACCAGCCGCCCCTCTTCGAGAAGTTCGGCTTTGCCCAGGTAGAGAAGATGGACCTGCCCAAGAAGGTCTGGACGGAGTGCTACCGCTGCCCCAAGTTCCCCAACTGCGATGAGGTGGCCCTTACCTATCACCTGAGGCCGCCGGCGCCGGGCGAAATTGAGGGAGACTGGGTTGGCTGAGGAAAAGACGCTGTCCAGCCGTCGCATCTACCAGGGACGGGTGGTAAGGTTGCGGGTGGACGCGGTTAAGCTTTCCGGCGGCCGGCAGACCACGCGGGAGGTCGTCGAGCGCGATGACTGCGTGGCTATTGTCGCCGTTGACGATAAGGATAATGTCCTGCTGGTAGAGCAGTTCCGCAAGCCGGTGGAGAAAGAGCTGCTGGAGATACCGGCCGGGGGCATTGACCCCGGCGAAGCCCCTGAGGACTCGGTCCGCCGCGAGATGCGCGAGGAGACCGGCTTTCTCCCCCAAAAAGTGGTAAAACTGGGCGGCTTTTACTCCTCCCCGGGTTTTTGCACCGAGTACCTCTATCTCTATCTGGCAACTGATTTGGTGCATAGCCCGCTCCAGGCTGAGGACACTGAGAATATCAGTCTGGTGCGGAAGCCGCTTGAGCAGATTCCGGAGCTTATCGCCTCGGGCGCCATCGTCGACGCCAAGAGCATCGCCGGGCTGCTGACCTTCCTGGAGTACCGCAGGTCAGCCCAGGGCGTATGAGAGCTTTCGTCCCCCCAGGAGATGCATATGCAGGTGGGGAACCAGCTGCCCGCCTTCTTTACCGCAGTTAAAGGCCAGCCGGTAGCCCTTCTCAGCCACCCCCTCATCTTTGGCCAGCTTATTGGCAATAGCCACCATGCGCCCCACCAGGGCTGAGTCGCTTTCTTTCATCTGGTCTAAAGAGGGGATATGCTTTCTGGGGATGATAATCAGGTGGACGGGCGCCTGCGGGTTGATGTCGCGGAAGGCGATTATCTCTTTGTCATGATATACGATGTCGCTGGGGATTTTGCCGCTGGCAATCTGGCAGAAGATACAGTCCATTTTTTTCTTTTCCCCTCCCCCTTTTAAACGGTTCTCTCTCTTCCCACACCCACCCGCCCAAAAGGATTTGCCTCTTAAGACTCTTTAACCCCACCCCCAGAGGAGGGATATTATTCCTACTTATCCCCCACCCCTTTAAGAAATTGATAGAAGTATCACTTCTGTAGGGTGGGAGGGTGGGAAAGAATACTCTCTCTAAAAACTAGGCTAATCCCCCCCCCTTTAACTATTTACCCTTCTTATATTTAGCCTTGCCCTGCTCGAAGAGGTCTTCCCCGTAGATATCGTTGGCGACGATGGCGGGGAAGTTCTCTACCGTCAGCCGCCGGATGGCCTCGGCGCCCAGCTCCTCGTAGGCGATGACCTCTACCTCCTTGATGGCTCTGGCTAGCAGCGCCCCGGCGCCGCCGGTGGCGACCAGGTAGACGGCTTTATATTTCTTAATGGCCTCCCTGACTTCAGTTGAGCGGCTGCCCTTGCCGATTGTGGCTTTTATGCCGGCGGCGAGCAGTTTGGAGGTGTATTTATCCATACGGCTGCTGGTGGTGGGCCCCGCTGAGCCGATAACCTGCCCGGCTCTGGCCGGGGACGGCCCCATATAGTACAGTGTCTGCCCTTTAAGGTCGAAGGGCAGTTCCTCACCCCTGTCCAGCGCCTGGATAATTCTATGGTGGGCGGCGTCGCGGGCGGTGTAGATAACCCCGGATATAGTAACCCGCGTGCCGACGGTCAGCTTTTCGATTACTTCTTCTTTAATCGGCGCTATGATATTCATCAACCCTTCCACCCCGTTTTTTATCTTATCCCGCCCGCCGCCCTTATAGGAAGCGGGCTAAAGCCCTTTTAACCCCACCACCTAGAAGAGAGATATTATTCCTGCTTATCCCCCACCCCCTAAGAAGAAATTGATAGAAGTATCACTTCTGCAGGGTGGGAGGGTGGGAAAGAATACTCTCTCTAAAAACTGGGCTAATCCCTCTCCTTATCCCCCAACTCCTTAAATCTTCACCTTTATAATATAGCCTCTTTATGCCGGGCGCTGTGACACTGTAAATTGACCGCCACCGGCAGGCTGACGATGTGGGCGGCGGTAACTAAAGCGTGCACGGCCAGGGCGGTGGTGCTGCCGCCGTAGCCCATCGGCCCGATGCCCAGGGCGTTTACCGCGGCTAAAATCTCTTTCTCCAGCTTGGCGACCTCCGGGTCGGGGCTGGGCTGGCCTACCTTTCTCAGCAGCGCCTTCTTGGCTAAGAGCATGGCTTTGTCAGCGGTACCCCCAATCCCCACCCCGACAATCAGCGGCGGGCAGGCGTTGCCCCCCGCCTCGTCCACCGTGTGGGCCACCAGCTCGATGATGCCCTGGCTGCCCTGGTTGGGCAGGAGCATGGCTAGTTGGCTCATGTTCTCGGCGCCACCCCCCTTGGGCATGACC
>Ga0307443_1000778_pt1 | contig 19929 bp, 14 predicted proteins | sample SalMarSW160220MG_FD_202148 | JGI IMG/M metagenome (GOLD analysis project Ga0307443, IMG submission 202148) | Salt marsh sediment microbial communities from the Plum Island Ecosystem LTER, Massachusetts, United States - SW1601-220 | ecosystem: Environmental > Aquatic > Marine > Intertidal zone >... | reverse complement strand
GGTCAGCGGCCGCAGCCGTATACGGTCGGTCAGCCCTATCATTTCCCCTTGGCGGGCGATGACTACGGCGAAGGGACCGTTTAAAAGCAGGCTGCCGTATACCTGGCGTAATGCCCTGGCGAGTTTTTGCTCTTGCGGCGGCATTCTGTCGATTTCGTCCCAGAAGGGGGCCGCCAGTACTTTAGCGGTGATTTCCCACGGCAGATTGTGCCGGCGCATGAGTAGGTCGACGGCATAGGCGATAACTTCAGTATCGGTCTGCATGGTGCACTGGTAGCCGTACTGTTCCAGGAAACGGCGGTTAATCCCGTAGGAAGAAATTTCGCCGTTATGAATCACTGTCCAGTCCAGGATTGAAAACGGGTGCGCCCCTCCCCACCAGGCCACGGTATTGGTCGGAAACCTGCCGTGCGCCGTCCAGAGATATCCCCGGTATTCTTCCAGCCGGAAATATTCGGCCAGTTCTTCGGGGTAGCCAACGCCTTTAAAGACGGCCATGTTCTTGCCGCTGGAGAAGACGAAACTATTATTGGCGCCGGTATTGATAGCCATCACCTTCTCCACGATGTAATCGTCCACGGAAAGGTCCTCCGGTAGATTTTGCGGCACGTCCAGGAAGTAACGCCATACCAGCGGGGTGTTTTTTATCGCCGGCGTCGACCGCGTAGGCACCTCTTCCTCGCGGGTAAGGGTAAAATATTTACGCAGGAATTCTTCCGTCTCCTGCTTATCTTCGTTATTGAGAAACATTATATGAAAGGCATAAAGGTCGGCGTGTTCCGGGTAGAGGCCGTAGACCGCAAAGCCTCCGCCCAGTCCGTTGCCGCGGTCGTGCATATTGGCGATGGCTTTTATGACACTCTCCCCGGAGAACCTCCTGCCTGACTTGTCCATGGCGCCGAATATCGCACAGGCGTCGATAACCTTATCATCGTGATAGGTGTTATTTATTTTACCCAGGTCTCTCATGGTTGTTCCTTTCGGGTAAAAACCTAGTCCCCGATGGCCAGCTCCTCCGGCTCTTCAATATGAGTTATCACCTCGGTGCCCTTGGGAGGCGCGCCGGTCAGGCGGTCTTTCCAGACCGATTCCGGCAGAGAGGCCAGCCCGAAGTCTTCAGCGACGAGGGCTTCCTTATATTTGCCGATGTTTACTCTGTCTTTCATCAGGTTATAGACGATGCCCGATTTCTCGATATCGCCGGCAAAGACCATTCCGGCCAGTTTGCCTTTTTTAATGATTATTTTCTTGTAAATTCCATCATACCTGTTGACGAGGGTTTCGTAGCTGTCGTCGGGCGGTGTCACCAGGCCGGCCGAGGCGATGTATACGCCGAAATATTTCAGGGCGTTCATGGCGGTCCCGCCCTGGTACTTGGTCTTTTCCCCCGCCATATTAAGGCCGGCGACCCTGCCGCCTTCGTACGCGTTCGGCCAGACGGGGGTAAGGCGGTTTTCCCCGTAAACGAAATCATGGGCCTCGGCGACATCGCCGCAGGCGTAAATATCGGGGGCGGACGTCGCCATGCAGCGGTCGACGATTATGCCGCGGTTTATCTTGATGCCGCTTTCGGCAACCGCATCCAGGCGGGGACGCACGCCGATAGCGATGATAGCCATCCGGCAGGGAAGGACGCGCCCGTCGTCGAGAGAAACGCCGCTGACCTCACCGGGCAGGTGGCTGTTGATTTTAACGGCGGTATGTCCGGTGATAACATCGGTGTTGGCCCGGGCCAGAGCCTGCGCCTCGAAGTCGGCGGCTTCTTCGTCGAGGATTGTATTGAGTACCCAGTCCTTCATCTCGACGATGGTAATATCAACGTTTCGCTTTACCAGGGCTTCCGTAACGCTGACGCCTATCAGGCCGCCGCCGATGACCACTGCTTTTACCCTGTCATGTTGACGGTTCAGAAAGTCGTCGATGGCTTTGGCGTCGTCAAGCCTGTTGAAGGTAAAAACGCCTTTCAACCGGTTGCCTTCCATCTCCGGGAAAATGGGCGTGCCGCCGGTGGCAATTACCAGTTTCTGCCAGGTTAGCGTTGCCCCGCTTTCCAGTTTGGCCGCATGTTTATCCGGGTCTACCTGAATCACCCTGTCGCCGAGGATGGCTTTAATCTTGTTATTCTCATAGAAATCGGGATGGCGGTAAGCTATTTTATCGATAGGGCAGGGACGGGCCAGGTAGTCGGAGATAAGCGGCCTCGAATAAGCCGGGTAGGGCTCATCGGAAACGATGGTGATGGCCCCGGTCTTATCTACCTCGCGGATAGCCTCGGCGGCGCCGATACCGCCCGCCGAGTTCCCGATAATTAAATATTTTATTTTCTTCGTTGCCGCCATTACGTTATCACCTGATTAAGTTAAAGCTTCTTCGACTTCCGCATATGAGAGCGCCTCATTGGGGCAGTTGGTGACGCATACCGGTATTTCCTCGTCCTGGCAGAGGTCGCACTTGACCATCTTTTTCTGCGATGGGTCCAGCTTGGGTATGCCCAGCGGGCAGGCCAGCGAGCAAGTGCCGCAGCCGATACAGCGGTCTTCGTCCACATTAACCAGAGAGGTGGCCGGGTCGCGGGATAGAGCGCCGGTGAGGCATGCCCGGATACAGGGCGCGTCATCGCAGTGCTGACAGCGTACCGAAAGGGAAACTATCCCGCTTTCATCCATCCGGATTCTCGATAGGGGCCGGGGAGTTTCTTTTTTATAGGCCTTGACCAGGTCTTTCGACTTCGAATGTTTTAACCGGCAATAGACCTCGCAGAGGCCGCAGCCGATACAGACCTGTTCGTTTATATATACTTTTTTCATAATGTATCCCGTTTATATTTAAATGCGGCAAACGGTTGCCGTATGCCGCTTATTATATGCTATCACATTCAACATGTTTTATCAATGCCTTTTTACCCGGCTATCAGTTCTCATAATGTGTGGAATAGCTATGAATTATTATAAAACCTCTAAAGATTAATAGCAAACTGGCATATCCATCGGATTTCTGATATTTATCACCGGTGGTGATAATGAACGTGAAATTACGACCTGATATCAAACTTCTATTTACGATTGTTACGGAATGTTTAGACGCTTCTCGGCTGCGTTTATGATTTGTTTATTACGCGGGCATTACTATTGATGCGTAGGAAAGGTGTGTTATGAAGAGAATATTAGTGAAGCGGGTAAGGACCGCCAGACCAATAGCCAAGGCTGACCCCAGGCTGCAAAGCGGGACCAGAATTATTGATAACCCCACTATCAGGAAATTCAATCCAACCATGTTGGACCTTGGCGATATCAGTACTCCCTGTCAGGAAAAAGAAGCGATAGCCGCCGTATTTGACCTCACCGGCTTTACGGCTTTCTGCAACCAGGTGGACTCTTATCTGGCCATTCCCAGGTTTCTCAACGATTTCCTGGAGTGGTTTTTTAAAAGGGTCAGAGAAGGTCTGACCGAAGCAAATTACGGCAACCGCAATATGCTTGCGGCAGAACTCCCCTTCATGGTGAAGTTTTTAGGTGATGGCCTCTTGCTGCTCTGGAATGCCCGCCGGATGACAGAAGGTCAAATCTGCAGGATAACAGCTACTCTTTATCAGATTTGCCGTGCCTACAGGCAGGAATTTTATCCCCAGATGAGCATGACCGTGAACAAGCCGCCCAGGATTCTCCGGTGCGGTGTAGCCCGTGGCAAGATCTTCAGCGTGGGCAACGGGCATGATTATGTCGGTCATTGCATTAATAATGCTTCCAGGTTATCAAAAGTAGGCTCTTTATCCTTTTGCTTTCCTCACCGCGGTTTTCAGGTCCGCGAACATATGCCTGTTGAATACCTCCGCCTCTTCGTGCCCAAGTATGTTTATGTTCGCGGCGTGGGTGAAAACGAGCTGGTCTGGGTGGTAAAAGAAGAATTTGAAAGGTTGTCGGAAAAAAGCAAGGGGCTGTTTCGTAATCTGGAACCTGTAATGGCGTCAGCTTAGTTCTGATAGCTGGTTCAGAAACGAGGAAACGATAAATGGTATCTAGCCTGGGAAAAACAACGTTATCCGGTCGCGTGGAGCAGGAAAATAAAGCGAGGCTGGAACTCATCTATGAGGTAAGTAAGAAGGTCGGGTCGGTTCCGCGCATGAAGCAAATGCTGGAACAGGTTATAGAAATGACCCAGAAGACCCTTAATGCCTCCGCAGCCTCTATTCTTTTATTCAGAGACAACGACCAGGAATTGTACTTCGAAGTTGTATCGGGACCGGTAGGTAAAAATCTACGGAAGGTGAAACTAAACACCCAGTATGGCATCGCTGGACAGGTCGCCCGCACCGGCAAACCGTTAATTGTCAATGACGTCAGCCGGAGCGAGAATTTTCATAAAATGATTGATGATACCACCGGCTTCACCACGAAGTCGCTTGTCTGCGCACCGCTGGCGGTGCATCGTAAAATCCTGGGTGTGATTGAGGTGCTTAACAAGCTGGATGGGAGCGAATTCGAAGAACAAGACCTTGAAGCCGTTATATCGGTCGCCAATACAGCCGCCATGGCGATTGAAAATACCAGGCTGCACCAGACGGTGCTGGAGGCCTATAAAAGTACTATCAAAACCCTGGCGGCCTCTATAGATGCTAAAGACCCCTATACCCGGGGGCATTCCCAGCGGGTGATGGAATACACATTACTGGCGGGCTCTTACCTTTCTTTCTCCGCCGAGGAACTGGAAACCCTGGAATACGCGGCGATTCTCCATGACATCGGTAAAATTTCCATTGACTCTACAATACTTAATAAACCCGGCTCTCTCAACAAATCGGAGTGGAATATAATACGTGAGCACCCGGTTATCGGCGCCAACCTATTGAAAGGGATACCTTTCCTGGAAAAGGCGAGTGAGTTGGTGCTCTGTCACCATGAAAAATTTAATGGGGAAGGCTATCCCAACGGAATCAGCGGCGAGGCAATACCGCTGGGGGCCCGCTTGATAGCCGTCGCCGATGCTTTTGATACCATGACCACCGACCGTTCGTATCGCGCGGCTATGACCGTCGAGAGTGCCATTAAGGAACTGAATGATTGTGCGGGCAGGCAGTTCTGCCCCGTGTCTGTAAAAGCTTTTATAACCGGGCTCCATCTGAATACCGCCTGATAATCGCCCTGTTATAGAGTATTGAGGGTCATAACTTTATAGCCGCATTAACCCGTGCGAGAATTAATCGTCTTGCCGCAGCCCGCTAAGATGTGAGTCTTACAATCTGAAAGAATGTGCCGGATATTAAGATATTACAGCGGGCCTAGTCAGGAATTCTAAGGGTTATAGTGGTGCCGGCGCCCTTTTCCGATTGCACTATTAAGGTGCCTCCGATTAAGCGGGCTCTTTCCCGCATTCCGATAATACCGAGTTTCCCGGACTGGGCAAGGTCGCTCGTTCTCTCGGGGATGTTAAAACCCTGCCCGTTGTCGCTTACGATTAGCGTCAGCGCATCGGCGCCGAAATCCAGACTCATCTCGACCGAAGAAGCCTGTGAATGCCTCCGGATATTGCTCAATAGCTCCTGGGCAATGCGGAAAACAGTCAGCTCTATTTCCGGGGTAAGCCGGCGGCGGCTTCCTGTAATATCTACCTTTGTAGCTGTGCCGTATTCCTTCTCAAGGTCGGTAATAAGCCACTCCAGCGCCGGGACCAGCCCGAGGTCATCCAGTATAGATGGTCTCAAGTCCTGGCTGAATCGGCGTACGCCGTCGAGAGCGGAATCAGACATCTCGTGCAAATTTTTCAGTTGCTCAATCACGGGTTTCGTCAGCTCTCCTTTTCCCGTGGTGAGAGAGTCGAGACCGCGCGAAAGCGTGGCCAGAATCTGGGCGGTGTCATCATGAAGCTCCCGGGAGATACGCAGCCTTTCGTCTTCCTGTGCCCTGGTTACCTGTTTGATATAGTATTCCATGTTCTGCCGCAATTTTTTCTCCTCGGTCACATCCTGGGCTATTACCTGCAGGCCGATTATCTGGTTTCTCCGGAGCAGGGGACTGCTCCTTAACTCTACATACGCCTCCGTACCGTTCTTCCTGTTCAAGCGGGCTTCCGTGATGCCGCCCGCCGGCACACGCCCCAGTTTTTCTGAAAACAGCTGTTTTAGCTTTTCATTGCTTTCTCCGGAAAAGTGGTTATAGACTGCGGTGGTTGCCAGCTCCTTCAATGTGTAGCCGGTTAGCTGCTCGCAGGCGCGATTAACCGAGATAATGCGGCCTGTCGTCGAGCAGACGAAAATCGCATCGCTTGAATTTTCAAAAAGACCGCGGTAGCGTTCCTCGGATATACGCAGCTGTTGCGCCGTAACCTGCTGCTGCTGGTAGAGGTGGGCGTTCTCCACCGCCACGCCGATCTGGTTGCCCATGGCCGTGAGAAGCTCCAGCTCCTCCGGGTGAAACTGGCGGTAGCTCCGCATGGCGATGCATATGGTGCCGTTGACCTTCCCTTTAGAGCTTATCGGTACTATGAGCGTAGAGCGCAGTTTAAACTTGCTGACCACTTCCCGCGTAAGCCGGAAGTCCTTGGAAGAGTCCTCGACGAATAACGGTTGACCCGTCTGGGCTACCCGCCCGTTGAAACCCTCCCCCAGTTTGATTCTATCCACCCCCCGGGAGAGTTCTTCTGAAGAGCCGCGTTGAGCCGCCAGCGTAAGCTCGCCGTTTTTTTCATCGAGGAGGAATACCCAGGCTACGTCGACCTGCATGACATCCATAACGTTGTCTATGGCGTTGCTTAATACGGTGCTTAGTTCCAGCGATTCCGAGACGGTGCTTGATATCCGATTAATGGAAGCCAGCCTTTTTTCATTATCTTTGGTAACTTCGACGCTTGCCTGAAGCTCTTCCCCGATTTTTTCCAGCTGGTCGAGTACTCTTCGCTGACGGTGAATCAGCCAGGTTACCAGCAAACTGATGAAAAAGAAGGCGATAGTCTCGGTTACGGCCTCCGGTACCAGCGAGGAGTAGAATATAGCGCGCGGCATAAGCGCCAGGCTGATTAATATCGCCGTTATTACCCCTCCCCGCCATCGGAAGACGAAGGCGGCATAGGCCACCGGTATTATGGAAAGGATACGGTATGTTGAGTACCGGGCGAGCTGAAAGGGCGCCCCGGGCACTAATGTCTGAAGCCACGGAATACGTTCGGCATAGTAGATAAGGGCACCGCAGGACATAATAGCCAGGATAATCCAGAAATGCGGAACTCTGTAAAAATTCTTCACCAGCGTAGTCCTATCGTTTGGTACTATGCTAAATCGTCCAGGCCTACCCACCCTTTCCTCAATGCCTGCAGGACGGCTTCCGTCCTTGAGCCCACATCTATCTTGCGGAAGATATTGGCCAGGTGGGCCTGTACCGTGCGCCGGCTCAAGTAAAGCTGCGCGGCAATGTCCTGGTTGCTCATGCCTTTTGCAGCCAGTTTTAATATCTCCATTTCCCGTTCGCTTAGTTCGGCCGGCTGCGCCGGTTCCTCTGCCGGCCGGCTGGACTCACCCAGTCGACTGAACACCTTCTGGGCAATAGCGGGGTGGAGCACCGCTTCGCCGGCATGTACGGAACGTATGGCGTTTACCAGGTCGCTGCCGCTGACATTTTTCAGGAGGTATCCGGCGGCCCCTGCCTCCAGCAAAGCCACGATGTACTGGTCGTTATCATAGGCGGTCAGTATCAGCACGGCAGTAGCCGGGTTATCGGTTTTAATCCGTCGCGTCGCCTCGATGCCGTTGACCCTGGGCATGGCTATGTCCATGAGGACCAGGTGGGGGTGCAGCTCTTTCACCAGCTTAACGGTCTCTTCACCGTCGCTGGCTTCTCCGACAACCTCCATATCTTTCTCGTGGTCGATAAGACTGTGCGTTCCCTCGCGGAAGAGGGCGTGGTCATCGGCGATTAATACTCTAATTTTGTTCATCTGGGCGCTTCACTAAACAGTAATACCATTACTCATTCTCATTATAGTCTGCCATGGTGAATAGTTCAAAGATGGGTGCTGGCATGTACCAATATGTACAAATTGCTTAGTAAAGAAATAGGCCATGATGACAGGCCAGATTAGGCCAGATGCTGGATGGAACCGGCTTTCTTGAATGATACTCTGAAAAGTGAGGGACCTAAAGGAGGCGATGCATATGGAGAGCGAGCGAGACGATAATTATATCAATATCTCGACAGTGCTTGATGAACTTGAAAAAGACCTTTCCACTCATCCGATTGAGATTGAGGAGGAAAAGACCGCCTCCGGCAAAGAGGCCATCCTTCAGATACTGGGCCGGGCTGCGGATGACCACAAGTTCCTGGCCAGGCTGGCCGAAGACCCGGTCAGGGTGCTGAAAGAGTACGACCTGACTTCGGAGGAAAAAGCGGCTCTGGCATCAGGTGATTTACGCCGCATAGAATCATGGGTTGGTAAACTGGACAAGCGATTGAGCACCTGGATATGGTGCCGTCTTCAACAGGAAAAGTGGTAAGTAAAGCGAGGTCTTGAATGAGTATAGCCGATTTAAAGCAGGAAACCGGGACAGTAACCGAAAAAGACGAGAGTAATGTAGCGGAACAGGTAGATAAGGTGCTGGAATCTTTTACCGGCGATAAAGCCGAGTTGATACCGATATTACAGCAAGTGCAGCGGGTCTTCGGCTATTTGCCCGAAGAAGCGATGAGCCGGATAGCGAATTTTGTAGACGTGCCGGAATGCACGGTCTTCGGGGTAGCTACTTTCTACGCGCAGTTCAGGTTTGTGCCCATCGGGCGGAACGTCGTCAAGGTATGCCGCGGCACGGGCTGCTATGTTAAAGGAGCGCCCCGGATTCTCGACGAGATTGAAAAGCAACTGGGCATCAAGGACGGGGAGACGACGCCGGACCTGGAATACACGCTGGAGACGGTCGCCTGCTTCGGTTCGTGCGCCCTGGCGCCGGTAGTGGTTGTCAACGACAGGGTGTACGGCAGAATGACGCCGGACAGGGTGAAAGAGATACTGGGCCATAAGGACTAGGAGCAATATTCAGGGGGACATGATGAATTTTCAAGATGTAAAAAAGCAGGCAATCTCGAAATGGGAGGCCATGCAGGCAAGCCCGAAACCCCGTATTTTAATAGGCACGGGCACCTGCGGCATCGCCGCCGGGGCTGAAGATATACTTAAGACACTCCGCGGGGAGCTGGACAAGAACGGTCTGGAAGCCGACATCATTCAGGTAGGATGTATCGGCTTATGTTATGCCGAGCCCCTGATAGAGGTGGCCAAACCGGGCAGGCCGAGTATTTTTTACGGAAATCTCACGCCTGAACTTATGTCGGAGATTGTCCGGGACTACCTGGAGGGTGATAATCCCCGCCCCGACATCGCCCTGGGCACCCGCGGCGAAGGCCGTATAGATGGAATACCGCGGTTGTTCGACCTTCCCGTGCTCAAGCCGCAGGTGCGTATCGCCCTGCGCAACTGCGGGAATATCGACCCCGCCGATATCGACCAGTATATCGCCGGCGGCGGTTACGACGGACTGGCCGAAGCCCTTGGCATGAAGCAACAGGAAGTAATCGACGATATTAAAAAGTCAGGCCTGCGCGGTCGCGGCGGCGCCGGGTTCTCCACCGGACTCAAGTGGCAGTTCTGCCACGATGCCCCCGGCACGCAGAAGTATATTATATGCAACGCCGATGAAGGCGACCCCGGGGCTTTTATGGACCGGGCCGTCCTCGAAGGCGACCCCCACGCCGTACTGGAAGGTATGCTGATCGGCGCGTATGCCATCGGCGCTTCCGAAGGCTATATCTACATACGGGCCGAATACCCGCTGGCCATTCAACGGCTTATTACCGCTATTGAGCAGATGGAAAAGTACGGACTGCTCGGCGAGAACATCATGGGTTCCGGTTTCAACTTCCATATAAAGATTAAGGAAGGAGCCGGCGCCTTTGTCTGCGGCGAGGAGACCGCCCTCATGGCTTCTATAGAAGGTAGCCGGGGCATGCCCCGCCCCCGTCCGCCCTTCCCGGCTAACTCCGGACTCTGGGGTAAACCTACCAATATTAACAACGTGGAGACCTGGGCTAACGTCTCCGCCATTATGCATAAGGGGGCGGACTGGTACGCCGGCCTGGGTACGGAAAAAAGCAAGGGCACCAAGACCTTCTCGCTGGTGGGAAAGGTCAGCCGCACCGGTCTCATCGAAGTACCCATGGGCATCAAGCTGCGGGAAATTATCGAGGGCATCGGCGGCGGTATCCCCGATGGTAAGACCTTCAAGGCCGTCCAGACCGGCGGCCCATCGGGCGGGTGTTTGCCCGCCAGCTTTCTCGATTCGCCGGTCGATTACGAATCGCTGGCCGCTGCCGGCTCTATCGTGGGGTCGGGTGGCATGGTGGTCATGGACGAAGATACCTGCATGGTAGACGTGGCCCGGTATTTCCTGACCTTTACACAGCTTGAGTCCTGCGGCAAGTGCATTCAGTGCCGCTGGGGCACCAAGCAGATGCTGGATATCCTGGAAGATATCGTCAGCGGCAACGGCAGGGAAGGAGATATCGACCTGCTGCTGGAACTGGGAGACGCCGTGAAAAACGGCTCTCTCTGCGCCCTGGGCGGAACAGCGCCCAACCCGGTGCTGACGACTATCCGCTATTTCCGGGAAGAGTATGAAGCCCATATCAATGATAAAAGCTGTCCGGCTCTGGCCTGTAAAGCGCTGGTATCCTACTATATAGACGCTGAAAAATGCCAGGGATGCGGTATCTGCGCCCGCGCCTGCCCCGCCGAAGCGATAAAAGGCGGCAAGCGCCTGGTGCATGTTATCGACCAGGACAAGTGCATAAAATGCGGGAGTTGCTTTGACGCGTGCCCGGCTAAATTCCAGGCCGTGGTTAAGAGTTCCGGGAAACCCATTGAAACTCCCGCCGAGCCTGTTCCCGTGGGCGATAAGGCTTAAAAATTTAGGGTTATTTGAAGGTAATGGAGGCAACCGATGACGACAACTAGCTCAATTGTAGCCGATGAAAAAAAACTGGGAATCATCGCCCTGACCATTGATGGAATAAAGGTAGAAGTGCCGGAAGGGACTACGGTGCTCGAAGCGGCACGGAAAGCCGGTGTCTATATACCTACTCTGTGTTATGATGAAGACCTTAAGCCGTACGGGGCCTGCCGTCTCTGTATCGTGGAGATAGAGAAGATGCGCGGCCTGCCCACCTCGTGCACTACCCCGGCCACGGACGGCATGGTCGTTCATACCGAGACTCCCTCGGTAAACCAGTCGCGCCGCATCACCATGGAGCTTATCATGGCCAACCATCACGGCGACTGCCTTACCTGCGAGAAGAACCAGAACTGCGAGCTACAAACGGTGGCCCGCTACCTCGGCGTGGAGCAGGAGCACTTCGATAGGATGCGGAAGAGCAAGACGACCGTCGCCATCGACGATAGCCACCCCGCCTTTACCCGCGACCTTAACAAGTGCATCCTCTGCGGTCGGTGCGTGCGCGCCTGCAACGAGATTGCCTGCGTCGGCGCCATCGACCTGGCTTTCCGGGGCAACTCGGCCAGGGTAAGCACCTTCGGCGATAAACCTCTTCTGGAATCTATATGCGAAGGGTGCGGCGAATGTCTGGAGCGCTGTCCTACCGGCGCCCTTATCCCTAAAAATGCCAAACAGGCAACACGTTACGTTAAAACGGTCTGTCCCTACTGCGGCGTGGGCTGCTCTATCTATCTGGGCGTACGCGGCAATGAAATAGTGGAAGTACGCGGCGATAAAGAGAGTCCCGTCAACAAGGGCGGACTCTGCGTTAAGGGGCGGTTCGGCTTCGACTTCGTCAGTCACCCCGACCGCCTGACCAGTCCCCTGATAAGGAAAGAGGGCTGGAGCAAAGATGTGGAGGTCAACGGCAATTTCAAGGATATCTTCCGGGAGGCCACCTGGGATGAAGCCCTTGAGCTGGTGGCGGACCGGTTCTTGAGAATGAAAGCGGAACACGGGCCGGACAGCCTGGGTGTTTTAAGCTCGGCCAAGTTCACCAACGAGGAAAATTACCTGGTGCAGAAGTTCACCCGGGCGGTCATCGGCACCAACAACGTTGACCACTGCGCGCGCCTCTGCCATGCCTCGACGGTGGCCGGCGCTGCTATAGCTTTCGGCGACGGCGCTATGAGCAACTCCATAGCTGATTTTAAGAAAGCCGACCTTCTCTTCGTCATCGGCTCCAATACCACCGAGTGTCACCCCATCATCGGGCGGTATGTCCGCCAGGCGGTTAATAGAGGCACCAGCCTTATCGTGGCGGACCCCCGCACCATTCAGCTGGCTAAAAAAGCCGCCGCCCACCTGCGCCAGAAACCAGGCACGGATGTGGCGCTGCTCAATGCCATGATGAATGTCATCCTTGAAGAAAACCTCTATGATAAACAGTTCGTCGAGGAGCGTACCGAAGATTTCGAGTTGATGGCGGCCACCGTTAAAAAATATACGCCCGAGATGGCCCAGGAAATTACCGGGGTGCCTAAATCCCGGATAATCAGGGCGGCGCGTCTCTTCGCCGGCGCGCAGAAGGCCTGTATTCTCTACGGCATGGGCATCACCCAGCACACCACGGGCACGGATAATGTGAAAAGCATCGCCAACCTGCTGATGATGACGGGTAATATGGGACGGGAGGGGACGGGGTTCAGTCCGCTGCGGGGCCAGAACAATGTTCAGGGCGCCTGCGATATGGGCGCTTTGCCCAACGTCTTCCCCGGTTACCAGCCGGTGACCAACCCCGAAGCCAGGGAAAAATTTGAAAGAGCCTGGAACTGTAAGATTAAAGATAAGCCGGGGCTGCCCGTAACCGAGATGATTGAGGCGGCTTCCCGCGGCGAAATGAGGGGCATGTATATCGTCGGTGAAAACCCGATATTGAGCGAACCCTACGCCGTTCATACCCGGCGCGCCCTGCAGGGGCTGGATTTCCTGGTGGTGCAGGATATCTTCCCCACCGAGACAGCCGTCCTGGCGGATGTTATCCTGCCGGCGGCGGCCTTCGCCGAGAAAGATGCCACCTACACCAGCACCGAGCGGCGGGTACAAAAACTCCGTAAGGCCGTCGAGCCGCCCGGCGAAGCCAGACCCGACTGGCAGATTATATCCATGCTGGCGGATAAGATGGGGTATCCTTTATCCTACCGCGATACGGAAGAGATAAACGAGGAGATGGTATCGCTTACGCCCATCTACGGCGGTATGCACTACGACCGACTGGAAAACAGCTATGGGTTGCAGTGGCCCTGCCGGGATAGAGAAGACCCGGGAACGCCTACCCTTCACGTAGGGAAGTTTTCCCGCGGCCTCGGTAAGTTCCACGCTGTCGAGTACCGGCCTCCGGCGGAATCGGTTTCTCCCGACTATCCCCTTATCCTGACTACCGGGCGGATACTGGAGCACTGGCATACCGGCAGTATGAGCCGCAGGACTAAAGTGCTGAACGACCTGCATCCCAGAGGCGCCATCGATATTCACCCCGATGATGCTTTGAAGCTCGGTATTACGGACGGCGACCTTATCAGCGTGGCTTCGGAGCGGGGTAAGATAGAAGCCCCGGTAAATATTACCGATAAGACCTCACCCGGGCTTGCCTTCATGGCTTTCCACTGGAAGGAATCGCCGGTTAACGTACTCACCAATGCGGCACTCGACCCGGTGGCCAAGATACCGGAATTCAAGGTGTCCGCCGTTAAAGCGGTGCTGGCGGTCCTGGACCGGGCTACCCAGGATAATGCCTTCCTGGCCCGTCTTGCCGAGAATCCCGCCGAGGCGTTAAAAGAATATGATTTGACGCCTGAAGAGAAGGTAGCCATCGCCAGCGGCGATATACGAAAAATCGAGTCCTGGGTGGGCAAACTGGATGAACGCCTTAAGAAATGGCTTATTGCCAGGCTGGCACAGGAAAAATGGTAACAGCGGTTCCGCTTAGAACAACAAACAGGGAGTTGAAGAGGGGCAGACGCCCCTCTTTCTTTTCTCCTTCTGCTTGCTTCGTGTAGGAACAAATCAAAAAGAGTATAATGTGTACAAATTATACAAAAGGAAAATGAAGTGAGTCAGGACTTGAGAATTCCTGATAAAGACCGATTGGTGCGGGAGGATGGGTCACCGGTTAGATTCACCGGGCGGCTCTTACGGGCCAGGGCCAGTACGGGTATTTTCGGTATCCATTTCTGGATAATTATCGGCCTGTTCATCGTCTTTTCTTATGTTTATTACGGTATTTTACCCTCTTACCATGATATTTACGTTATTATTTTCTTTTACCCGCTGATTTACGCGGCCATTATATATCGTGTGCGGGGGGTAATCGTCAGCGGTCTCGTTTTCCTCGGCATCCTGTTGCCGCAGGCTCTTCTTTTTACCCAGGACCCGCTTTCGCTGATGAGGACGCTTATTTTTGCCATCTTTGCCTTCCTCGTCAGCGGCCTGGGAGCCACCCTGCTGAACTACTTGGAACACCAGGTCGAAGCATATCAGGAAATACTATCCCTTAACGACGAGTTGAACGGCTATATCGAGCAACTGAAAAAGACGCAGCAGCAGCTCATACAGGCGGCCAAGCTAAGCTCCATCGGCCAGCTATCGGCGGCGGTAGCCCATGAGCTCAACAATCCGCTGGCCGGCGTTCTTGTCTATACCAAACTCCTGAAGGATAAGCTAGCCAGGGATTCATTTGATAAAGAACAAATGCAGAAAAACCTGGAAAGAATAGAGTCGGCCATCGATTATTGTACCGGGATAATACGGGGTCTTCTCGATTTCGCGCGGCAATCCGAGCCCCTCCTGCGCCCGGTGACCATCAACCGGGCTATTGATAAAGCCATGTCTCTGGTGGGGCACCAGGCCAAAATGAAGCGGATTGAAGTGGTCAGGGAAGAATCGGAAACGCTCCCGCTCGTCGTGGCAGATTTCAACCAGCTTGTTCAGGTTATTATCAATCTGGTGGTAAACGCCGTTCAGGCTATGAATGAAGGCTACCGACTGGATATCCGCACTTCTAATGACAACGATTGGGTAAGAATAAGCGTTCATGATACCGGTTGCGGTATACCCGGTGAGAACATGGACAAGCTGTTCACGCCCTTTTTTACTACCAGGGACGAGGTGAAGGGAGTGGGGTTGGGCCTGGCGGTATCGTACGGAATAATCGAGCGGCACGGGGGCAGGATTGAAGTGGAGAGTGAGGTGGGCAAAGGTAGCACCTTTACAGTCTTTCTGCCGGCTTATAAAGGAGAGATGGCGCCGGAAAAATCAGCGAAGTAAGCCTTTACTTATCAACGACCAGCCAGGGTAATCGGATGGTCAGTTCTGTTCCCTTATCCGGTTCCGACTTTATTTTAAGGTCGCCGTTAAGCAGCCTGGCCCTTTCGTACATTCCCATGAGGCCGAGTCGGCCGGCCCTTACCATGTCCTCGACTCTTTCCGGCATTTTAAAGCCCGCGCCGTTATCGGCCACAGCCATCTCGATATACTCATCGCTCCCCTCCACCTTGATATCCACCGTAGAAGCGCGGGCGTGTTTCCTGATATTGTTGAGCGCTTCCTGGGCGATTCTGAAAAGTACAATCTGTATTTCCGCTGAAAGGGGACGGTCGATGCCCCTGACCTCAACCTTTACCTGGATATCCCGGTCTCTTTCCAGTTCCTCGCCGATCCATTCGATGGCGGCCACCAGGCCGAGGTCGTCGATGATGCGCGGTCGCAGGCCTTGAGCGCAACGGCGGGTCGCCTCCAGTGCCTCGACTGCCTGGCTGCGAAGAGTCTCTATATTCTCCTTGAGTGTCGATAGCTTCAGGCGCGGACTGGAAGCCAGGTTGTCCAGCTTTTGAATCAGGATGAGCATATACGGGGACACATCGTCGTGCAGGTCCCGGGCGATACGTTTCCGCTCCTCCTCCTGGACCCTGGTTATCTGCTGGATATAGGTGCGTACGTTCTCCTGTAATTGCTTTTCCTGGGTTACGTCCCTGGCAACATGCTCGAAGCCGCTTATCCTGCCGCCGGCTATTATCACATTGGTGGACATTTTCACCGTTTTTATCGAGCCGTCCTTGATGAAGAACTGCTGCTCGTAGGGCTGCTCAAATTCCTCCTCCTTGACAAGTCTGTCTCGTACTTCCCTGGCCAGAGTCAGCGATTTGCTGCTAAGGAATTTGGCAAGCTGTACGCCTTCCAGTTCTTCTCTCTTAAACCCCGTCAGCTTTTCGAACGCCCTGTTGCCGTCCACGAACAGGCCGTTCACATCCTGCACCCAGATAGCGTCGCTGGCGTTCTCAAACAGGTAATGGTATTTCTGTTCCGAGATGCTCATTCCCTGTTCGGATTCTTCCAGTCTGGTCAATAGCTGCTGGTATAGCTCGCTCTCTTTTCGTTTGGTCTCAAACCATAAGTTGACCAGAATCCCGAGGATGATGACGGCGCCGCTTTCCAGAACGGCTTCAGGCCTGTATTCGGATATCAGGAAGACACGGGGGAGTATCACGGCGAGCGATATGCCCAGGCAAATTATCCCCGCTCTAAGGCCCAGGAACATGCCGGCGTAAGTAATGGGTATCAGGAAGAGGATCCGTTCTACCGCATGCCGCGTCAGACCGAGAAATGAGAGCAGGGATGGCGAGTCTATCCTTAATATCTGCTGCGGATATTGAAAAATAATGCCGACGATAAACATAGCCAGTAATAACCATAGATGAGGACTGGCGATGGTAATAGACGCTGGCTTTAATCCGCGGAAGTTAATGGTTAATACTCCACTCTCGAACGTTTACCGAATGAAGCGGCTACTCTATATCGTCAAGCTCTATATAGCCCTGCTTTAAGCCTTTTATAATGGCATCGGTACGGCTGCTGCAGCCGAGTTTGTTGAAGATATTGGTCATGTGGGCTTTAACGGTTCGCAGGCTGATAAAGAGTTTTTCAGACATTTCTTTATTGCTAAGCCCCCGGGATGCCCATTTTAAGATTTCCATTTCTCTGGGTGTCATCTGTCCGGTGGCCTCCCGTTCTTCCGGGCCCTTGGATAAACTGGCCAGGCGCTGTACGAGCTTGCGGGTAACCTCGGGGTCGAGCACGGATTCGCCGGTGCGTACCGCGCGTATGGCTTTCACCACGTCTTTTCCGGGCGAATTTTTTAACAGGTAACCACAGGCACCGGCTTCCAGAAGTCCGATGATATAGCGGATATCGCTGTAAGCCGTCAGTATCAGTAACGCCGTCGACGGGCTGACCTGCTTGATTTGTTTGGTTGCCTCCACGCCGTTAAGCTTCGGCATAACGATATCCATGATGATGATATCCGGCTTTAGTTCTTCGGCCATGTGGACGGCTTCCTCCCCGTCCGCCGCTTCTCCCACCAGCTCGAAGTCCTTTTCCTGTTCGAGGAGATTACGCATGCCCTCCCGTAGCATGGCATGGTCGTCCGCTATTAAAATCCTCGTCTTCATTACGCTCCTGTTGTCCCGGGTCTACGTATATTTCACCAACCCTATTCTAGAACGTTTGGCAAAAAATCTCAATCATTAGTTATAGGTATGTGGTTCTAGTACTTGGGGACATGCTGAAATACGACTTCCTAACGGGCAAGATAAGTCGTGCGGGCGGTTTATGAATCACGCGTAACTGGTAACATATTAAAAGTATCAGTTATCAAAGGTCGGAGAGATAAGTTTGCGCAGGACAAGCGGTAATCAAGGTCTCAATAACGAAGAAAGACGCGAAAAAAGGAAAGCAATCCTTGATGCCCTGGTGCAAGCTACCGAGGATGGAATGCCGTCAGCTGATATGACTGATGAAGAAGGCAACGAGACCGATGGCTACTATACGCTGACTTCAGAAGAGATGGACGCGCTTGTAAACGGCAATATGGATAAGATAGAAAGCTGGGTGAGCAGTCTGGATAAACGCCACGCCACCCGGCTTTTACGCTGGCTCATCAAAGAAAACTGGTGAGAGGGCGGCAAAAGTGAGTTAACCCCGGATAACCGGGCATAAAAGAGACGATTGGATCAGGAAAGGAGAAGTTTGACATGGCAGAAACGAAAAAAATACTGATTGCCGATGATGAAAGCATCGTGCGGGATTCGCTGACGGACTGGCTTACGGACAAGGGTTACCAGGTCGTCACCGCCGAAAACGGCGAAGAAACCCTGGATATGCTTACGGAGGGTGATAACTACGGGGTTGTCGTCCTGGACGTGCGCATGCCGGGGAGAGACGGCATCACCATTCTGGAGGAAGCCAGGGAAAAGCACCCCGACCTCAAGTATATCATCATCAGCGGTTACCCCTCGGTGGATATTATGACGAGAGGGATAAGGCTGGGCGCCATGGGGTTCCTGGTTAAACCTTTCGACCCTGAAGAACTGGAGAAGCTTATCCGCCATGCAATAAACGGGGCGGAAGAAACTGTAACCGCCGCCATAGATACCGGCCGCACCGAGGAAGACCTCCTCGGCCAGATATCCGGTAAGGAAATCGCCTCAATGATGGCGGAAAACCGGCAGTTCACACCATCGAAGGAATTTTCCGATGCCGCCGCTTTGAAAAGCCTGGATGAATATAAAGCGCTCTATAACTGGTCTATAAAGGACCCGGAGGGTTTCTGGGGGCAGGTCGCCAGTCAACTGGACTGGTACAAGAAGTGGGACAAGTTCCTGGAGTATAACTTCAAGGATAAACCCGAGGTGCGTTACTTCATCGGCGGCAAGATAAATGTCAGCTATAACTGTCTCGACCGCCATCTGGATACCTGGCGCAAGAATAAAGCCGCCATTATCTGGCAGGGAGAGCCGGATGAAGATGTCGAGGTATATACCTACCAGCAGCTACATCATGAGGTGTGCAAGTGCGCCAACGCCCTGAAAAAGCTGGGCGTTAAAAAAGGAGACACCGTTTCAATTTACCTGCCCATGATTCCCGAACTGGCTATAGCTATGCTGGCCTGTGTCCGCATCGGGGCGGTGCACAGCGTGGTTTTCGGCGGGTTCAGCGCCGAGGCCCTGCGGGATCGCATCCTTGACTGTCGCTCGAAGGTGCTTATCACCGCCGATGGCTATTATCGCAGCGGTCGTCATATTGTTAGCAAAAACAATGCTGACCAGGCTCTCAAAGAATGCCCGGAGGTTACGGATGTAATTGTCGTAAAAAGACTGGGTATCGAGATACCCATGCAGGCAGGCAGGGACCAGTGGTGGCAGGACGTGATTAACGCCGATGATATCAGCGCCGATTGCGAACCGGAACAGATGGATGCGGATGCGCCCCTGTTTATCCTTTACACCAGCGGCAGCACCGGCAAGCCCAAGGGAGTCGTGCATACGCAGGCGGGTTATCTCCTGCACTGCTACCAGAGCATGAAGTGGATATTTGACATAAAAGAAGAGGATACCTACTGGTGCACCGCCGACGTAGGCTGGGTTACCGGACACAGCTATATAGTATACGGTCCCCTGGCTATCGGCGCCGCCAGCCTGATGTTTGAGAGCGTGCCGACCTACCCCGAACCCGACAGGTTCTGGAAGATAGTAGAGAAGTTCGGTGTAAACGTCTTCTATACCGCCCCCACTGTTATCAGGGCCCTCATGAGGGATGGCGAGGACTGGCCAAATAAAAACGACCTCTCCAGCTTAAGGCTTCTCGGCAGCGTCGGCGAGCCTATCAATCCGGAAGCGTGGATGTGGTATCACCGGGTTATCGGCAAAGAGAAATGCCCCATCGTGGATACCTGGTGGCAGACGGAGACCGGAGGTATACTGATTACCCCCCTGCCCGGTGCCATTCCCACCAAGCCCGGTTCGGCTACGCTGCCGTTCCCCGGTGTCGAGCCGGTGATATTAAGAGAAGACGCCACCGTGGCCGGCGTCAACGAAGGAGGCTTCCTCTGCATCAAGAAACCCTGGCCG
>Ga0307443_1000776_pt1 | contig 19935 bp, 27 predicted proteins | sample SalMarSW160220MG_FD_202148 | JGI IMG/M metagenome (GOLD analysis project Ga0307443, IMG submission 202148) | Salt marsh sediment microbial communities from the Plum Island Ecosystem LTER, Massachusetts, United States - SW1601-220 | ecosystem: Environmental > Aquatic > Marine > Intertidal zone >... | reverse complement strand
TGAATAAAAATTTTTTATTTATCCTCTTTTTCATTTCTTAAAAAGAGATTCTATATTTTTAAATATTCTTTTATTTAACTTTAATTCAAGAAAGTTGGATAATAAAATTTTATCCAAAACCGATTCCAATCAGACCTGGATTAATAAGCAGAATCAGACCAAGCAAAATCATTATCAAACCGCCGATGAATTTTACTATCTGCATTTGTCTTTTGGTTATTTGCCTGCCTTTGAGAGTGTATCCAAAAATAGTAATTATCACAAGGAGGGGGATTATATATATTAAACCATAGAAGAACAAATACAGGTAATAAGAAAAGCTATTTGCCAACATTTTTCCTGTTAATATCCCTGTGTAAATAATCGGGAAACCAGCTGTGCAAGGCAATTCTACCAATGACGCAAAAGCAGCTAAACTAACAGATGCTAAAATCAAAGTCGGCATAGAGCCATTAACAATTATCTCCCGCATTCTTTTAATTCTTTTTAATAAAGGGTTTTTATGTTGCTCTTGTATCATTAATGTCACTCCTTTTCTGAATGCAACTAATTCTTTACAATTGATTAATCCTGCAGTCAGGGCAATCAAAGCAATTCCAATTCTTAAAGGAGTAATAAAACCAAAATACTTGAAAATATTCAACCAGGCTGCCATGAATAGAAAATAAGTAATAAATATAACAAATATGAAAGTATAACCAATAGTATAGATTTTTTTTCTTGAATGTGAAGCAGAAATAAGTAATCCAAGCAACACTGTAAGCACGAACAAATTACAGGGATTAAACCCATCAATTAAGGCAATAAAGAAAGTGAATAAAGGCAAAGGTAAACTATAACCCAATCTCTCTAAGGATTCAGGAGAGATATTTTTAGCAAAAATAAAAAAACCAATCAGGAACAGCAGAGAACCCCCTATAATAAGGTAATTTTTCTGCTTTTCAGTCAGGCAAATGCGCACACATTTTTTTTCATTTTTGAATTTATAAACAAAAAAGGAAATAACAGCTAAAACCAATAAAATTAAAATCCAGTACCATAATTTCCAAGGAGGTTCAGTTACATGATTTATCCCTTCATTATTAATATCTTTGAGTTTCCCGTTCCACTCTAAAATCCAGTCATCTACTTTAACAGCATTGGAAAATTCAATTTGTCCGTCAGAAATTAAAACCGGTTCAGGCTCTATTTCCTCAAAATTAAAATCCTCCAAGAAAAAAGAAATATTTTCAGCTGTCAAAATATTTTTTAATGGTTCATTATTGCCCTTTTCCCCTGATATCAAAACTCTGTTTTTTGTCCAGATTTTTATCTTTCCAGGCAAGCTTGTTAAATCCAAATCATCAAAACTAACAGAAGTTCTGTCAGGCATAGGAAAATCATTTGAATCTAAATCTTCAATTGTTTCTTTAGAATCCAGAACCTGGAACCGCCCCAGACCAAGCTGATCTTTATTAAAGATTACAAAAGGAACGCCTGGCCGTGTGTCCGGAATGTAAGATTCAAAATACTGTTCGGCCACAGCATAATTACTTGCTCTTAAATTATAAATTTCATATTCAAACACAATTAAATCAGGATATTCTGAAGTGTATTCAGATAACAGAGCAGGGTCTGTAATAGCACAATTCGGACATCCAACTCCTGTAATATAAACAGCACAAATTGGTTCATTTGATTCTTGTGATAAAACACCATCCACATTAAATATTACAAGTAAAAATAAGATTATTCCTACTACACTCAAAAGTTTATTTTTTGCATTCATAATATTACATTAGATGAAACAATTTATATAAGTTTGTTTCAAATTTTGAAACGGTTAAAAATATTAGAATTCTAATTTTAGTTATTATTTCTTTTTATTAATCTTGCTGCTAATTAAAAATAAGATTCCTACTAGCCAAAGAGGGATTATCAGGATAAATACCATCACAAGGCTTTCATATGCGTCAAAAAAGAAGGTAAAAATAATTGCTATTAATATAAATAACCAACCGCCTATTTTTTCCCATTTCCAAGCTATCCAAACAATAAAAAACAAAACTAACCAAGGAAGCGCATTAGGGCTGTTCATCAAGATCCCTCTTAATCCTCCACCATATTCTTCTGCCCCTGATAACAAAGCAAACACAAAAAAGAATGCTACAAGAATTAAGATGATTATTCTGGGGGTCCAATAAATTATCTTTTTAACATTACGCTTCATTTTATTAATACTAAAAAGAAGTATATAAATTTATTCAACCAGAACTTTTTTTAATTCTTCTTCTAATTCAATAATATTAGTCATTCCATGAGGTTTTTTTGTTATAATTCCCTTTTCCTCTAATTTTCTCAGAGTCCTGAATATCCTTACTCTTGACAAGCCAGTACTCTTTGCTATTTCTGATTGGGTTATTTTCCCTTTATGATTCAGGATGGAACTTATAATTGGTTTTTCTTCTCCATCTAGGAAATTTAAGGTAAGGCCTAAATCTTTATGCATTCTTGTTATCTTTTTTTCGTATTTCTCAGAGATAAAATAGAATGTCAGGCTTCCTATGAACATTCCGAAAAGAGATAATAATACCAGAACTAACGAAACTTTGTTTTGTTCTCTGCAGTTTGCATCACATAAGACTTTTTCATTAAGATAAGTTATAGAGAAAAACAAAACTGCTGCAAAACCAGTAATTATTCCTATAATCAACCATAACTGAAAAAGTTTATTCTTCCTTCCAATTTTTTCTTTACTCATTTTTATTTCTCTCTAGATTACTTCTCTAATCTTCTTTTCAGATTCTTCTTTATATTTAATTCCTTTTTCTTTTAAAGCAGATTCCATGTTCCCGCCAATTTTTCCAGCTATAACTAAATCAATATTTTTATTTGCTAACATGTATGCAACAGAAAATCCAGCTCCACCGCTTCCTTTTGCAAACGGATTCTTAATTTTTTCTACAAGTTTTCCGTCTTCAAAAATGAGATAATAAGGGGCCCTTCCACCTCTTTGACTTATCTTCGAATCCTCATCTTTTCCTTCGGATGCTACAGCAATTTTCATTTTTTAACCCCCATTATTCTTTATTTTATTTTTTAGGATTAGTATTTAGTTTATTTAAATTATATTTTAATATTTCAAAATCTTTTTTGAGAACTTTTAACATGTTAGAGTTATAAGTTGCGACAGCTGGGTGGTACAATGGAATTATTTTTATGACTCCATTTAAAGTGGAAGCATTGAATATCTCTCCATGAATTCTACTTATTCCCTGAAGTTTATCCTTTAGATCAAATTTATTCATTATAAAATCAGTTGCAAAATTACCTAGGCAACAAATTATTTTTGGTTTTATTATTTCTATTTGTTTATTTAGGTAAGGTGTGCAAGATTTAATTTCTTCTTTAGTAGGGTTTCTATTCTGAAGAGGACGGCATTTAAGAATATTTGCAATATAAATCTCTTCTCTTTTTAGATTAGCTGAATTCAAAAGTTCATCTAAGATTTTTCCTGCTTGCCCTACAAAGGGTTTTCCCTGCTTGTCCTCATTAAATCCAGGAGCTTCTCCAATAAACATTATTTTTGCATTATAAGAACCCTCTCCAATCACAGGGTTTATTCTTGTCTTATGTAACGCACATTTTTTGCAATTTTGGATTTCCTGAGTTATCATTTTCACTTCTTCTTGTTTATTCATCCTGATGACTCTCTTTTTATTTCTTCGTAAGCTGAATTTGCTGCTACTGCTCCTTCTCCACATGCTGTCACAACCTGTTTTAAGGGATTATTTGTGATGTCTCCTGCTGCGTAGATTCCTTCAACATTTGTCTCTTGTTTTTTATTTACTTTAATATATCCACCATCAGTCTTTAATTCTAATTGTTTTGAAAACTCTTCATTTGCAACAGAACCAATTTCAATAAAAATCCCATCCAGTTCTATTTCCTTCTTTGTATCTAATTTTATTTTTTCTACTTTTTCTTTTCCCAAGATTTCTGTTATGTTTGAGTTAAAAAGAACTTCGATTTTTTTATTCTCTTCTACCTGTTTTATCCAAGAAGGTTCTGCTCTGGAAAATCTGTCTTTCCTGTAAATAATATAAACTTTTTTCGCATATTCTGCCAGCAATAATGCTGCGGTTAAAGCAGCATTGCTCCCTCCAACAATCCCTACTATTTTATCTTTAAAAAAACCAGCGTCGCAGGTAGCACAATAACTTATTCCCCTTCCCACAAATTCTTTTTCTCCTGGGACGTTTAGTTTTCTTTTTTCTGTACCAGTAGCAAGAATTGTTTTCTTTGCAGAGTATTCGGTTTTATTTGTTTTAATTCTAAAATTTTTTCCTTGTTTTTCAATGCTTTCAACTTTTTCCTGTTTTATTTCTGCTCCTAATGATTTAACCTGTTCTAACATTTTTATAGCCAGATTCATTCCCAAAATATCTTTTTGAGAAGGAAAATTACAGACTTTGTGCGCTTCAGTAAGAGTACCCCCCTGCATTTCTCCGAGAATTAATGTCTTTAGAAGATACCTTCCTGAATAAATCCCTGCTGTTAATCCTGCCGGGCCAGCCCCAATAATAATTAAATCATAAATTTTCTCTTTCATTTTAGTCTAAGTTGATTACTTCTTTAATTTCTTTCTCCAGCATTTCTTTTGGGCGCAAGCCAATAAATTCCTTGATAACTTTTCCATCTTTGAATAATTTCATATTTGGTATGCTCTGTACTTGATACTGGATTGAGAGTTCTTGATTCTCAGAATTATTCACATCTATTTTTCCTATTTTTAATTTTCCTTTCAGTTCTTCAGAAAGTTCATCTAAAGCTGGAGCCATCATTAAGCAAGGCTGACACCATGGTGCCCAGAAATCAATTAAAACAGGAATTTCTGATTTCAAGACTTCTTGTTCAAAGTTCCCAGATGTTATTTCTATTGACGGCATTTTATTTCTATTTCCATAAGGAATTTATTTAAATTTCTGTATTAGATAAAACAAAACATCAATCCTTATTTAAAAACTTAGTGATATTGTTTAATATTTTTTTGAATATTCCTTCAAATTTTTTATCATAAATAACCACTGGCTTTAAATTAACCAAAGCATTTACGAACTCTTTATTATAAGGGATTTTTCCTAAAATAGGAATTTTATATTTTTCAGCAAATTCTTCAATTTTTTTACTAAAATTTTTATTTAAATCCCATTTATTTATTACAATCCCATAAGGAATTCTAAAATGCCCTACTGTTCTTAAAGCTCTTTTTAAATCATTTAAGGCACTAGGGGTGGGTTCTGTTATTGCAATAATATAATCAGAACCTTGTATAGAGGCTATAACAGGGCACCCAACTCCAGCAGCAGAATCCGAAAGCATGATTTCTGCTTTTTCTTTTTTTCCAAGTTTCTCAGTTTCATCTTTTATTAAACTAACAATTTTTCCACTTCCTGTTGCACCCACCTTTAATTGTCCAGATATAAATTTAAATCCATATTTTGAATCTGCAATTCCAATTTTACCATTATTAACTTTAACTAATTTAATTGCATTATTTGGACAAATTAACATACAACTTCCACAACCTTCACATAACATAGAATTAAAAATTGGTTTGTTTTTTTTATTATCCCATTTTATTGCACCAAAATTACAAACCTCTAAACATTTTTTACATCCTTTACATTTCTTTCCATCAAAAACAGCTTTTTCATTTGTTTGAACTTTTTTCCATAAAGAAAAATCTTTTTCTTGTAAACCCAAAGCTAATCCTAAGTTAGGAGCATCTGCATCACAATCTGTTACAATTATTTTGTTTTTTTTAGCTAGTAACACTGCAAGAGATGCTGATAAAGTTGTCTTCCCAGTTCCTCCTTTTCCTGATAGAATTGTTAGGACTTTCATTTTAAAATAAGTCTTTTTGCAATTTTATTTGTTTGAAAAATCTTTATTTTGTCTCCTTTTTCTAAGTTTATATAATCCCTGTTATTATCCGCGACCAAAACGCCCGGTCCACGGGTTATCTTTATTTCTATTTCATCTTTTTCAGAAATTATTTTTAATTCTTGTTTTTTTGTAACATTATTAAATGCAATTCCAATACCTTTTTCAAATTCTTTTTTAGTTATTGAGTAAAAATAAGCTCCCTGTGAACTGCCATAATTTGTTGCAATAACTAAACCATCCCCAATAAATTCCTTATTAAAATTTTTTGTTTTTAATTTAAATCTTAAAGCTTCAGTAGGCAAACTATTTCTTATAACAATGTCATTAACTCCAACTAAACTCCTTTTTTCAAAAGCTCCTTGATAAACGGCTTTTAATTTTTTGATTTCTTGGATAGTAAATTCTTTTTTATTGAACTTTTCTAAAACTTTTTCAATTTTTATTTCATGCCCTTTGTTAGAAATTGTACTTACTTTAACTAAAACTTTTGGAACACCAGGATAAACCCTTTCACCAATTAAAAAAATTCCATCCCCCCCATAACAAAGAACAACTTCTGGATTTTCTTTATCATGTTCAAACCCTTTTTCTTTTACTTTTCTCTTTAACTCTTCAGTTTCTCTCCCAATAACTGCGAATTTCATCTTAAACTCCCCACAATTTTATTTATATTTTTATCTTTAATCGGTTCACCTCTTGAGTAAGCTTCTAAAATTTTTTTGTTATAAGAAATTTCTGTAATAATCTCTGTTTTATATTTTTCAACCATTCTTTCGATAAGATTTCTATTTCCAATATCTGCTCTATTTAAAATAATTTTAGCAGGTATTTTCAATTTTTTTAATAATTCTAAAATTAAAACTAAATCATGGGCTCCAAGAGGTGTAGGCTCTGTAACACAAAAAGCTAATTCACAACCTTGCAAAGCAGAGATAACATTACAATGAGTTCCAGGGGAGGTATCAATTAAAATAAAATCATATTCTTTTTCCTTATGTTTTATATAATCTTTTAAAGCATTAACAATAGGGGATTCTTCCTCAACACCAATTTCAGTTTCAGCAGCTAAAAAATCTAAATTTTTGATTTTTCCAGAATAAATTGTTCCTATCTTTTTCTTATCTTTTTTTATTGCTCCGTGAGGACAAGCAATCATACATGCAGAACATCCAATGCATTTTTCAGGAATAAGTATTGGAAATTCATCTTTTACAAAAACAATTGCGTTTTCTCTACAAACCTCTGAACATTTACCACATTTTTTACATTTTTTAAAATCAAATTTAGGAATTGGCTGATAAATATCTTTAACTTTTTTTCTTTTTATGTTAAGAATTAAATGGTCATTTGGACAGTCAACATCTGCATCTATAAGAAGAACTTTACTTTTTTTACTTAATTCAATAGCTAAAGCTGTTGCAATAGTTGATTTACCTATCCCGCCTTTCCCTCCTGTAATTGCTATCCGCAAAGATCCTTTAGGATTTTTGGGACCCAGAAAATCTGAGCTTTGTGAAGATTTTTTTGGTTTCATTTTTATTAAGATTAATATTTTTTATCATATCCAATGCAATAAGATTCTTATTAAATTTAGGATGTATTACTTTTCTTAAAGCTTTCTTGGTTTCTCTGTTATTATCGTTTTTTTATAACTTTATTTTTTAATATTTTACTCTTTAAAACCCATATGCTGTGGTCCTGTTGAGTCTGTTATTTGTGTTAATTTCCCATCAATAAATTGCTGAACAATATCTTTTATTTTTCCTTGTCCTTGATAAACTTTAATTCCAAGTTGACTAAACACTGAAAAAGCCCTTGGACCAACATTTGCAGTTACAACTAAATCTACTTTTTCATTTGCAACAATTTGTGCTGATGTAATTCCTGCTCCACCCATTTGAGAGGATGCTGTATTTTTAATTGCTTTTACATTTTTTATCTTATTATTCTCAACATCAACAATTAAAAAATAAACACATCTACCAAATCTTGCATCTACTTCACTCTCTAAATCCTTCCCTATCGAACTTATTGCTACTTTCATTTTTATACCTCCTTTTGATTTTTTTCACTATCATGCCTTACTGCGTTTTTCGGACAAATCTCATGGCATTTTTTACATCTAATACATTTTTTCATGTCTATTACTGCTTTTCCATTTTCCATACTTATAGCATTGACGGGGCACTCCCTAACACAAATTCCACAACCAATACATCTATTTTTGTCTACCCATGGCATTTTATTTTTCCCCTTTATCTTTATCATTTATTCTAATCGCATTATTTGGACAAGCAGACATGCATGCCCCACATTTTTTACATTGTTCAGGATGCTTAACTATTGCTTTCCCATTTTTAATTTCTAATACCCCAAAAGGGCATACTTCTACACAATTTCCACACCCATCGCATTTTTCTTTGATTATTTTTACCATTTTATTTTTTTATGTAAGGGCATCTATCTTCATTTATTTTTTTATCTAAAACTGCTCTTATAAACTCGTTACAAGACTTAAATCCACATTTACCACAATTTAAATTAGGAACTCTTGCCTTCAATTCCTTCCCTCGATTATATCTATTTAATGTTTCTTTAGAATCTAATATTTTATTTCCATAACAATATCCACAGATTGCAGTAGGCATAGAATTTTTTAAAGTGAGAGTCTTTTTTACTTCTGGAATTTTTTTTATTCTCTCAGATACATCAATTGCTCCCTCTCCAGTTAAACCATTTCCATCAATTATCAAACCATTTTTGTTTACTTCTAAAATCTTGCTTCTGAATATTTCTCTTTCTGCCTGGGAGATTAAATCTCCTTTAGACACAATAATTACATCTGCATCAGTTAGTAATGGACCATACCCGGAAGGCTTTCCTGCTAAAATATTCAAAACATTGACAGCTAATCCTTCATTTACATAAGGAGAACATCTTAAACATAGACCTGCGGTTTCTATAATTATCAAATCTTTGTCTTTATGTTTTTCAATTATTTTTGGAATTTCTAAAGCAGCATAATGATCTGGACAAACTTCTCCAGAAATTTTATTTTCTGTACTTACCCCAAATTTTTGTTTTATTAATAAATCATCATCAGTGCTTAAAACATCAAACTTAACATAATGAATTTTTAAATCTTTTAATTCTTGGATTATAAATTTAATTATGCTTGTTTTTCCACTTCCAGGTGTTCCTCCAAATATTACAATTTTCATTTTTTCTCTCCGACTGGCGTGCAAATTAATCTTAATTCATCAACTTTTTTTCCATCCCTGATGTTTTCTCTTATATCCAGTATATAATCATTTATCCAGGAAAAATAATTTGCTATCCCTTTTTCTCTTATAGAAGTATGAATAACATTGTTAATTCCCCCATTTTTCATAACAAATCTTTTATCAGTGTCTAATGCAAGCATAGGATCATGAGTAACCAGGAAAATTATCTTGCCTTTTTTAATAAGGAGAGTAAGGGCCTGTTTTATTTTTATTCCAGCATTTTCTATTTCATCGATTAAAATTATAGGAGATTCACTAACATATGCCAAATCTGCAACCATCAAAGCTCTTGATTGCCCTCCAGATAAGATAAGCAAATTAGTTTCTTTTTTTATTTCTTCACCAGTTATTTTATTGGCTTCGTCTATTACTTTTTCAATAATTTTTTTAGTTTCCTCTTTGCTTTTATGCTTCCCTCTGGTAATTATATGGGTTTTTAAAAATTCATAAACGCTAGTGTCAGTCATAAAATTCATATGTTGAGTTAAATAACCAATTATTTTAATAGAAGGATCTGTTTTCAAAATTTTATCGGCTTTTTTACCATTAATGAGAATCTTCCTTTTAGTTTTTGTTTCCCCATAAGCTAATTTTTCAATATCATAAAGTAATTGACTTTTTCCAGAACCTGTATGTCCAACTATTCCTATTTTTTGCCCTTCCAGAATTTCTATTTTTTCTATAATTTCTTTTTCTTTCTTTTTATTGTATCCAGACAAGATAGTAATATTTTTAATTTTCATTTTATTTTAACTGTATATTCAAAATATTTATCATAAGGGATATTCCATGAACAAGTCTCTTTAATAGTTGCTTTTTCAATTAATTTTCTAAATAATCTCATAGAATTTCCATGAGAAGATATAGCTACATTTACTTTATTTTTTTTCATGAATTTGATTAGATTTTTGATAAAAATCTTAACTCTCTTTTCAATCATTTTAAAAGATTCTCCGTTTTTTGGAGGATTATTCCATCCGCGGTGCCATTTTTCATATTGCTCTTTTCCATATTTTTCAATGATTTTTTTGTGGCTTTTTCCCTCTAAAAATCCATAACTTCGCTCAACCATTCTATTCGCAATTATCATCTCTTCGCATTCTGGGTGAAATTTTAGGACTTCTTTTAAAGTATCTTTAGAACGGGATAAAGTAGTTTGAAATGCAACATCAATACTTTTATTTTTTAATTTTTTTGCAATTATCTTTGCTTGTTTTTTACCTAAAGGAGTTAAACGTGAATCCTTCCATCCAGTAAAGATTTTGTTTTTGTTATAATATGTTTGTCCATGTCTAAATAAGTAAATCTTAAGTTTTTTCATTTTTAATCTCCTTATAATTTAATTTTACCCTCGTGTCATAAGACTTCCGCATTTTGGACATTTTTTATTCATGCAGGGTTGACCTCTTATTTGGGTTTCCTCATATCCGCATTTTGGACATTTGCAAATTCCTCCTGGGCCTGCCGCTAGTGAACCACCCATTCTCCCTCTTCCGCCAGCTCCTCTGCCTCTTCCTAAACCAAGTCCTCTTCCTTGGGATTGTTGAACCATTTTAAAATTACCTCCTTGAATTTTAATTGCTTGACCATTAATTAAAGCATCTGCTATTTTTTTTCTTGCAGATTTTAACATTCTAGACAATGTCGGCTGACTTATTTTCATTTTCTTAGCTACTTTACTTTGCTTAACATTTTCATAATCAATCAATCTTATTACTTCTAACTCATCCCTTGTTAAAACACTTTCTTGCAAATCTTTTAATAATACCCCCGCAGGTTTGAAATAATTAATTCTCGGCTCAAAAAATATTCTTCTAATTCTTTTTGGTCTTGGCATATTATCCTCTTGTTAATTTTATTTTACATTTAGGGCATTTAATTGTTGAACATGGAACTCCTCTCTCATGTTTTATTTTATAATTACATTTTGGACAGATACAATAACCTTCTGGACCCTTGCCTTGAGCTTCTTTAATTGTATCTTTAAATCTACCCTTTCTTTGCCAACCAAATCCTTTTCCAGTTATTTTTGAAACAAAATCTTTTGGTTTGAAATATGAATCAGTAACATCGTGGCTTTTTATTTGAATTGCTACATATTCTAATGGTTCTATTTTTTTAATTAAAGATTCCTTAAGAACATTGGATATATCTGATGCTTCCTTAACACTTATCTTATTAGGTAATTTAATCTCTAAATTTGCAACTACAGCAGAACCTTTTTTTTGAGTTTTTATATCCGAGATTTCTATTTTATTTTGTATTCCGATTTCCCTTATTTTTTCTTCTATTTCCTCCCCTGCTGAAACATCTAATAGTGAATCTGTGGCTTCTTTTCCTAATGAAAAAGATTCTTTAATAATATACAACCCAATTAATAATGCCAATAAAGAATCTGCATAAACAAATCCTAAAAATTTCACAATTAATAATCCTACTAACACTGCAATAGAAGTATAAACATCAATTCTTGAATGAATCCCATCTGATAATAAGCTTATTGAATTTTCTTTTTTTCCATAATAAATTTTTAATCTTGCCATAATTTCATTAATTACTGCTGAAATAATCATAATTCCTAATGCTAAATATCCAATATTAATGACAGAGGGATTTTGAAAGCCTCTAAAAGAATCATAAACAATAAAACCTCCTGTTAAAAATAAAATTATTGTGATAATTAATCCAGATAAAACTTCAAATTTGTAATGCCCATAGGGATGTTTTTTATCTACGGGTTTCTTAGCTAATTTAATCCCAATAAGTCCAATTCCAGAAGACAAAACATCCATTCCTGAATGGATTCCTTCTGCAAAAATAGATGTAGCTCCTGCTAAAAATCCTACTATAAGTTTTCCAATTGCTAATAAAAGATTAGCAAATACTGCAATTCCAGCTATTTTTTCTTTCATCTTAGATCTTTCTAAAGTTTAAGAGGCAAAAAATTTTTAAAATTTTCTCTCATTCTTCCCATATATTTTAATTACCCTTTAAGTTCTTTTAATCTTTTCTCTATTTCTTTCATTTCTTCTTTTAGAGCATTTAAATCCTGCTCCAAAAATTGTTTTTCTTGCTTTTCTGTGATCACTGCAGGTTGCTGGATTGGCATAACTTGCATTGCTCTTGCTCTCCATCCAAATCCTCTACCAAAACCTCTACCCATGCCTCTTCCAAATCTACCATTCATATATCCTGGTACAGAATAACCTGCACAGGATCCCATTCCTCTTCCAGTCATAGATCCTTGTCCTGCTGGTCCTGTTCCATCTCCTTGTGGCATTTTCTTTTTCTCCTTGCCTTTACAGGCTTATTTAGTTATGAATACCTATTCATAATAGTTTATAAATGTTTTGGTGGGAAATTTTAGTTAATATCGTTTTCAGTGTAATAAAGCTTATAAGTCTATAAAAATAAAAAAGGATAATTTAAAATGAAAGAAGCAAATATTATCTTGGTTGGATTGCCTGGCGATATGCCAACAAGAATAGGGAACATCGTCAATGAGACTAAGAATGTTAATCTTGCTAAATATGACCAAGATGATACTGCTCTTACTGGTGAAGAGATAAAAGGTAAGAAAATAGATGACAAGTTTATAGCTGATTATTATAATTCAAAAGGAATTCATCTAATCCCCCCAGAAGATCATGAAAAAACATTAGTAGAGTTAAAGAAAGGATATAAGGATTCTCTCCTTGGAATAAACTTTGCGACAGTAGAGGGCCATGGTGTTAATAGCTTATTTGTTAAATATGAAATCCCCTTCATTTATGGAGGAACAGGAGTAGATCCAGAAGAAGAAAGTAAATTAGAAAAAGCAGTAAAAGAGAGTAATATCTGTGCTGTTATTGACAAAAATATGAGCACTCCTTTGGTTGTTTTTGGGGCAATGTTGAAATATGCTGGTGAAACTTTCCCAGGAGCTTTGAAGGGATTTTCTGGTTATGGAGTTGATAGTCATCAAGACACAAAAAAAGATCCAATAAGTGGAACATTTGTAAAATGGGGAGATGCAATAAAGAAATTAGGAGTTAATTTTGTTCCGACAAAAGGGGACAGAACTGCTACTTACGGACATGGAGACCATTTTATAAGAATAGCAAGTCCTGATGGCAAGGTAAAATTAACTTTCCAGACAGAGGTTTTGGAGAGGGATACTTATGCTCAAGGAACAGTAGAAAAAGCTTTACCATTCCTCGTTAATGCTATGGAAAAAGGAGAAAAAGGCAAAGTTTATTCTATGGCAAATACTCTAAGAGGCTGAGATTAAGATGTCCGAGAAAATAAAGACAATAGTTGTCGGTTATGGAAACATAGGAAAAGCAGTTCATGATGTAGTTAAAGAAAACGAAGAAAAGTACAGAGATATCACTCTTGTTGGAATAATATCTAGAGACCGTGAGAGAGTTTTAAAAGAGGTTAAGGATCTAGATGTGCCTGTTTTTGATATAAAAGATAAGAAAGGATGGAGTAATCTTGGTACAGAGGTCGCATTTCTTTGTGGTGGCTCTAAGAAAGATTTATTTGGTGACGAAAAAGAGGTTTCAAAAATTCTTAAGAATAAAATACTGCTCTCCAGAATAATCATGGAAGGGGATGAAAAATTGCTAGAACTTGGACAAGGACCTTATTTTGCACAGTATTTTGAAGTGACAGTAGACAGCTTTGATACTCATCCTAGAATACTTAGCTATTCTAATGTAATGGATAGAGTTACTAGATCAAGAAGTAAATTAGCTGTAATCTCAACAGGTTGGGATCCAGGGACATTTTCTACAGCCAGAATTGCATTTGATTCTTATGCCATAGGACCAAAGCCAAAACCGTTTTATGGCACAAATCCTAGGGGCGGTAAAAGCATGGGTCATTCAAATGCACTTTTAGGCATAAAAGGTGTAAAATACGCTATCCAGTATACTCATGCTATTCCTGAACTTATTGAGAAAGCAAGAAATGGTGAAGAAATTCTAGAAGGAGAAAAGACAGTAATAAGAGAATGTATTATTACTTTAGAAAACTGGGCAGATAATCCTAAGGAAAAAGAGAGAATAGAGAAAGAGACTAAAAAAATGAAATCTTATTTTAAGGGTTATAAAACTAGTGTTGAGTTTGTCAGTGAGGAAGAATTTCTAGTGAATCATTCAAACTCAAAACAGCATAATGGTCTGGTTATTGCGACTGGAAAAACAGGGTCATACCCATCAAAACATGAGTTCTTTTGTGAATATGAGAGCAATTCACACGGTACTGCAGGCATTATGGTCGCTACTGCGAGAGGGGCTTACAGGTTAAAACAAGAAGGAAAAACAGGGGCTATTACTCTAGCAGATATTCCTGTAACCTATTTAAGTCCACATTCTAGAGAAGAATTGTTAAGAGATTTTATGTAAAATGGCCAGCAGGAAAATTTATAAGCTGATTTATATCTAACTTCATTACTTTACTTCATAGCTATCTCCTACCTTATGGTGATGGAAGCCTGTTATCATACCTAAGTAAAAATAAATCTTTAAATACTTCAGACATTAAAATAAAAAGCATTAATACAACCACTTGATGTGGGAATATTTATAAACTACAACATATTGTATGTCTTATGGAATGCCCTTATTGCGGTGGAAAAACTAAAGTAACAGACAAAAGAAGGTCTCCTAGAGGAATAAGAAGAAGACGCGAATGCTTAAAGTGTAAAAAAAGATTTACAACTTACGAAAAAATAGCTAAAAGTGAACTTTATATAATTAAAAAAGACGGACGAAGGGAGAAATTTGTTAAAGAAAAACTTGAGACAGGGATTGAAAGAGCATTTGAAAAGCGCCCTGTTCCAAAAGAAAAGATTGATAAGATGATAAATGAAATAGAAGAGCAGTTAATGAGGCGCGGAAAAAAAGAAGTGAAAAGTTCTGCTATTGGCGAGCTTGTAATAAGAAAAATAAAGAAACTTGATAATGTTGCTTACATAAGATTTGCCTCAGTATACAGGGATTTTCAGGATATTAAAGATTTCAAAAAAGAGATGAAAGGTTTGTGAAAATAAAAAATGGTGACAAAAATCAGAAAAAGGGATGGCAGTGTTGTTTTATTTAATCAAGACAAAATCGCAGAAGCTATATGGAAAGCTGTCAAATCTGTCGGAGGAAGAGACAGGGAGAAAGCAAAATATCTGTCAGATTTTATTGTAAAAAAACTTGAAGAAAAATATGGAGATCTTGGAATTCCCGAAGTAGAAGAGGTCCAGGATTTAGTTGAAAAAATTTTAATTGAAGAGGGGCACGCAAAAGTTGCAAAAGCTTATATTCTTTATAGAAGAAGCCATGAAGAATTGAGAAATATAAAAGGACTCTTTGATACTATTGAAGCAGTTGAAGATTACATTGGATTAAATGACTGGATGGTCAAGGAAAATTCAAATATGGGTTTCTCTTTGCAGGGATTGAATAATTATATCTCTACAAAAATTGTAAGCAATTATTGGATTAGAAGGATTTATCCAGAAGCTGTGAGAAAGGCGCATGAAAGTGCAAACATTCACGTTCATGATTTAGGAACTTTAGGAGCTTATTGTGTGGGGTGGGATTTGAAAGATTTATTATTGACAGGATTCAGAGGGGTTAAAGGAAAAGTTGCTTCAAAACCTCCAAAACATCTTAGAACCGCTTTGGGGCAAATTGTGAACTTTTTTTATACTCTGCAAGGGGAAAGTGCAGGTGCCCAGGCATTTTCAAATTTTGACAGTTTATTAGCACCTTTTATTAGATATGATGGATTAACATATAAGGAAGTGAAACAAGCAATTCAGGAATTTCTTTTTAATCTGGCTGTCCCTACAAGGGTGGGGTTCCAAACGCCATTCACAAATTTAACAATGGACCTGAAAATCCCGTCTTATATGGCTGATGAACCTGTTATCATAGGAGGGAAACTCCAGAAAGAGACATACAAAGAATTTCGGACAGAGATGAACATGATAAATAAAGCATTTGCTGAATGTATGTTGGAAGGAGATGCAGAGGGAAGGGTTTTCACATTCCCTATTCCAACTTATAACATCACAAAAAATTTTGACTGGGATAATCCAGAGTATGATCTTATTTGGGAAATGACAGCTAAGTATGGAATCCCGTATTTCTCTAATTTTATAAATTCAGACATGAACCCAGAGGATGCAAGAAGTATGTGTTGCCGATTACGTTTAGACCAAACAGAATTAAGAAAAAGGGGGGGAGGCTTGTTTGGAGCTAATCCTTTAACAGGAAGCATAGGTGTTGTAACAATAAATATGCCAAGATTAGGTTTCACATCAATTGATGAAGAAGATTTTTTCAATAAACTTGAAGAGTTAATGGAACTTGCAAAAGAAAGTTTAGAGATAAAAAGAAGAAATCTTGAAGGTTTCACAGAAAAAGGGCTTTACCCTTACTCAAAATTTTATCTGGGAAAAATTTATCAAAAATTTGGTGAATATTGGAAGAACCATTTTTCCACAATTGGGTTGTTAGGCATGAATGAAGGTGTTATGAATTTTATGCCTGGAGAAAATATCGGAAGTGAAAAAGGAAGAGAATTTTCAATAAGAGTACTGGATTTTATGAGAAAAAAACTTGAAGAATACCAAAATGAAACAGGAAATATTTATAATCTTGAGGCAACCCCTGGAGAAGGGGCGACTTATAGATTCGCAAGAACAGATAAAAAAAGATTCGGAAGGATTATTGTTGCCAATGAATCAGCAGTGAGGAGTGGAAAAAGCAAGCCTTATTACACAAATTCAACACAACTCCCTGTAAATTATACAACAGATTTATTTGAAGCTCTTGAATTACAGGACACTTTGCAAACAAAATACACTGGCGGGACGGTTTTTCATTGTTTTGTTGGAGAAAGATTAAATAAAGAAGGAATAAAGATATTAGTCAAAAAGATTGCTGAAAGTTTTAGCTTGCCTTACTTTACAATATCTCCTGTTTTTTCAGTTTGCCCGATTCATGGTTATATAGCTGGAGAGCATTTTTATTGCCCTAAATGCGACTCTGAAAATGGAATTGTGAGAGATTCAGAAAGAAACATCATCAAAAAACAGTCTGAACTTAAACAAAACATCCAAATAAAAAACTAAAATGTTTGAGGAAAATAGAATTGAAGATAAGGAAGGAAAAGAAGAAGATTTTCAGGGAACTAAATGCGAAGTTTTTTCAAGAGTTGTAGGATACATAAGACCTGTTAGTCAGTGGAATGAAGGAAAAGAGGCTGAATTTAAAGACAGAAAAAATTTTGAAATTTCTTAAGTTTGAATCAAATGAAGATCTGCGGACTCCAAAAAACGACTTTGATAGATTATCCTGGAAAGATAGCATGCACAATATTTCTATATGGCTGCAATTTTAGATGCGGTTTCTGCCACAATCCTGAGCTAGTTATTGAAAAAAATGAAAATATTATTTCTGAAGAAGAAATCCTGGATTTTTTAGAAAAGAGAAAAAAATACCTTGAAGGTGTCTGTATAACAGGAGGCGAGCCCACACTTTCCTTAGATAAAGAATTTCTAAGAAAAATAAGAAATTTAGGTTATCTAATAAAAATTGATACAAATGGGAGCATGCCTGAGAAACTTAAAGAAATAATTGACGAGAATCTTGTTGATTTTGTTGCAATGGATGTAAAAGCAAGCAAAGAGAATTACCAAAAAATTACAAACTCAGGGGTCTCTCCAGAAAAAATTGAAGAAAGCATAAGATTAATTTCAAAATTAAAAAATTATGAGTTTAGAACCACTGTAATTGAAGGTGTTCATGACCTTAAAGAAATGAAGAAGATTGCTGAATGGATAAATAAATTAATAGGAAAACCAAAAAAATATTCTCTTCAAGCATTCAAAAACAGCGGAAAAATTATGAGTGAAGAGTTTAGAAATAAGAAAGATACAAGTGAAAAATTCATTAAAGAGATTAAAGAAGCAATAAAAGATGATTTTGAGGAAATAGAAATCAGAGTGTAATAATCCTTAAAAAGAATGTTGAAGAATTTAATATATGAATGAAAAGAGACCTTCCTGGGACGAATACTTCATTGAGATCTCAAGAGTTGTTGCAAAAAGAGCAACTTGTGATCGCGGAAAAAGTGGATGTGTTATCGTGAAGAATAAACAAATTTTAGTGACTGGGTATGTAGGAAGTCCAAGAGGATTACCACATTGTGATGAGGTAGGGCATCAAATGAAGACTATCATTCACGAAGACGGAAGCACTTCTCAACATTGTGTTAGGACAGCTCATGCAGAACAAAATGCAATTTGCCAGGCAGCTAAAATAGGGGTATCTATAGATGGGGCTACTCTTTATTGTAAAATGACGCCCTGTTCAACATGTGCAAAAATGATAATTAATTCTGGAATAAAAAGAGTTGTTACTGAAAAAGATTATCATACAAGCAGGGACACCAAAGAGATGTTTAAACAGGCGAACATTGAACTGAATATATTAAATTCTGAAATTGAGAAGTATAAGAATATGTAAAGACAGAAGACTAAAGTAATCCAAAGAATTTTTAAATCAAAAATTGTTTACTGAGCCACGGCTCCGTAGCTCTAAGCTGACCACGCTTGGGCAGTTTTGTAGTAGGAGACGAACAAAGTGAGGCTCCGTAGCTCAGTCTGGCAGAGCACTGGACTTTTAGGCTGAAACAAGTTTCGCCTGCATCGCGAAATTTCGCAAAGCAATCCAGGTGTCGAGGGTTCAAATCCCCCCGGGGCCACTTTTGGTGCAGATTTGACTATTTGTGCAAAGCCGAGGCAGGCGAAAGGTTTTTAAATAAAAATTTGGTCTCTTTTATTATTGGTAAGTCATTAAAGTTAAATATTAATCGCAGATATTTGCTGTTAATCTACCGACGGACCTCATACAATGCACATTCTTCAGCCTAAACACAAAAAACTTAATGAAAAAGAAGTACAGAATATATTGGAAAAATTCAACATTTCTAAAGCCCAATTACCAAGGATCTTGCTAAATGACCCTGCTTTACCAGAAGGATGTGAAATTGGAGATATAGTAAAAATAGAAAGAAAGGAAGAAGAAAAAATTTACCCATATTACAGGGTTGTCATTTAAACAGACAAAACTCAGAAATCCAAAAATCTCTTGTATGATGTCAGCTTAGAAATCTCACATTACAGGAAGAATTTGAAAATAAAAAACTGCCTGAAAAAGATGAATAAAAATCAGCATCTTGTAGTTAAGAAATATTTAGAAGAACACTCTTTAGTAGGAAGCAATATTATTTCTTTTAACAATTTTACTGAAAAGAGAATGCAGGAAATTGTTGACGAAATTTCTGAGACAATATCCGATGAGGATTTTGAAATTAATCTGGGAAAAATAGAGGTCAGGAATCCAACAGTTATAGAAGCTGACGGCAGCTCCTCCTTAATAACTCCTGCAGAAGCAAAGACAAGAAATCTTACTTATTCAGCACCGGTTTATCTTGAGATTACTGTAAAAAAAGACGACCAGATTGATTCAGAAGTTGTGGAAATCGGAAAGATACCAATTATGGTAAAAAGCAAAGCGTGCAACACCAGCGGAATGTCAAGAGAAGAACTGATTAAAACCCACCATGACCCGCTTGACCCCGGAGGTTACTTCATTATAAGGGGAAATGAAAGAGTTATGATTATGGCAGAAGACCTTGCAGAAAACCAGCCATTTATAGACACAGATTCAAAAGG
>Ga0307443_1000745_pt1 | contig 20309 bp, 16 predicted proteins | sample SalMarSW160220MG_FD_202148 | JGI IMG/M metagenome (GOLD analysis project Ga0307443, IMG submission 202148) | Salt marsh sediment microbial communities from the Plum Island Ecosystem LTER, Massachusetts, United States - SW1601-220 | ecosystem: Environmental > Aquatic > Marine > Intertidal zone >... | reverse complement strand
CGATAATAGACGGAACAGACAATTCAACCGTTACTGTTTCCGCCGGAAATTCACCTTTTGCCATCTGCGTAAATCCAAACACAAACAAGATATATGTGGCAAATCAGAGCAGTAACAATGTAACGGTAATAGACGGGCTGAGTAATTTAACTACTACTGTTGCCTCAGGAGAAAGCCCTTGGGCAATATGCGTAAATCCTAACACAAATAAGATATATGCGTCAAATATAAACGGTAATGATGTGACGGTGATAGAAGAGGTTGCCATATATCCTTCTCCACTTGCGTCATCCATTACTCCATTGACCGATAATGAAACAACAGATAAATTCCCTTCTTTTACGGGAACATCCGTTAATTCGCGAACTCCGAATAATTCCAATATTATGAAGGTTCTTTATCAATTTGAAACTACGCAAGGTCCTTGGGAAGAAGCAACGGTTACATCGGGCGGAGGAACGTCAAATGTAGGTTGGGCGGCAACGGCGATTGATTCTTTCGTAATTGGATTTCATTCCCTGTATGTGGTCGCGCTCGATAGTACATCCGGAACAATAAATATGACGGAGAATTTTACAGGTGGAATTACTCCTTACTATTTCCTTGTTAGAACACCTGGATCAGGTATTACGCTAGATGATAATCCGGAAAATCAAAGATTAATACTTTCCGTAGTTAATCCCTTTATTAATCCTGCAATTATAACTTATACAATACCGGAAGGTACAGTGTCACAACAAGTAAATCTGAATGTCTACAATATTAGTGGTGCTCTGGTAAAGAAACTTGTTGATCAGGAATGTGTTCCCGGGATTTATAATGCAACGTGGAATGGTACAAATGAAGAAGGAATAAATGTTCCCGGTGGAGTTTATATCTACAATCTTGAAATGGGTGATATGAAAGCATCGAGTAAGGGGATAGTTGTTAGATAAGTAGGGAGCAGAGAGCAGAAGGTAGTAAGTAGATATTAGTTGGCTTGTTGATTCGTTGGGTTGGATTTCTTTAAACAACCTAAAGATCTATCGACCTAACCACCTAACAGTCCAAAAGACTTTGGACTAATTTATACTTGACTTTCTTTTAGGTTTATCTTATTATTTTTTATATGAAAACCTTAGAAGAAATAAAAGTATTAAAGAAAAATGAAAAGAAGGCTTTAAATAAGTTTAAAGCACAGCTTAAACAGAAAATCCCGGATGTAGGAATTATATTGTATGGTTCGAAGGCAAGAGGAGATTCTGAGGAATTTTCGGATATTGATTTACTGATTATTGTAGGCGAGAAAGTAACCAGAGAACTAAGAGAAAGAATTAGTCATATCAGATATGATATTGAATTGAAATATGATGTTGTTTTTGGATTGATTCTTGAAAATAAAGAATTCTGGCATTCATCATTGGCTAATGTAATGCCTTTCTACAGGAATGTAGAAAGAGAAGGTGTTCTTCTGTGAGGAAAGAGTTTCTCGATCTTGTGAAATATCGGCTCGAGAAGGCAAAAAATACCTTGTCCGATGCAAAAAAATATATTAAAGATGCTACTCCCGAATCGACAGTAAATAGAATTTATTATGCAATGTTTTACGCGGTCAATGCGTTGTTAATAGCAAAAGGGCTATCATCTTCCAAACATTCTGGAGTTCGAGCTCTTTTCAATAAAGAATTCGTTAATAAGGGTCTGGTAGAAAAAGAGTTTGGTGAATTTTATTCCGAAATGTTTGACAATAGGCAAGAAGGTGACTATAAGGATTTTGTAACGTTCGAAAAAGAAGATGTTGAAATATGGCTTGGAAAAGCCACTAAATTTATAAACGTTGTTGTAAAATTAACTAACAGAATAATTAAGGAACAAAAATAAAAAGCAGGTCTATTTTTTGTAAATTCGTGCTATTCGCCTGACCCGTAAGGAAGAATGACTGTATTGGGGTGTGATTTGTTGTTCCGTACGTAAATTCTTCAAATCTAAGTTAAATAGCTTTTTTAGGTTTTAGTTAAAACAAACAAAAAAATGGGGTGTATGGTGGAGTTTAGTGTCTTTAGTGTATTTCGTGGTTAAATATATTTTTTTCTCTGTGTTCTCTGTGGTAATTTTTTTCTTTTAAGTTTGGACTTTGGACCTTCAGTCCATCGATGTCTTCAATTCCTGTTCTTTATTGAACCTTTCGATTGCGAGTTGAATGAGTTTATCAATTAATTCGGTATAAGATATACCGCTTGCTTGCATGAGTTTCGGATACATGCTGATTTTTGTGAAACCGGGAATAGTATTTATTTCGTTTACTAATATTTCGGTATTGTTGCGCAGGAAAAAGTCTACCCGCGCCATTCCCTGACAGCAAAGCACTTTAAAAGTTTTAACTGCATATTCTTGTATCTTTTTTATAATATCTTCGGGTAGTTTAGCCGGAATTTCTAAAGTCGCGCCGTTTTCGTCTAAATATTTTATTTCATAAGAATAAAATTCACTGTTTACGACTATTTCACCGGGCAGCGACGCAATAGGTTCCTCATTGCCAAGCACCGAACATTCTATTTCTCTGCCCGTTATCGATTCTTCGCATATGATTTTCTTATCATATTCAAAAGCAATATCTATTGCTTTTTTGTATTCGTCTTTGTTACTGACTTTACTTATTCCTACGGAAGAGCCCATATTCGCGGGTTTTATAAACATCGGTGACCCGATTCTTTGGGTCAATTCTTTAAAACTTGTATTTTTTATGTTTGATTTATCGAAGACTTCGAATTTAGGAGTTGGTATATTCGCGTCCCTGAGAAGTCGTTTCAGAACGTCTTTATCCATACCCACAGCGGAACCGAGTACATCGGCTCCGACGTATGGGATGTTTGACATTCTAAGTAGACCCTGAATGGAGCCGTCTTCACCGTAAGTACCGTGCAGAATCGGAAATGCAACGTCTATTTTACCTTTATTTTCATTGCTCGTGATACTCATTAATTTATTTGAATTATTTGTCGGCACCAGAGCTACTTTTTCATTGGCTTTGTTTATTTTTGCGAGTTTTGGATTGCTGCTTTCCGGAATAAATTTTGATTGTTTGTCGATATACCAGCTCCCATCTTTATCAATCCCGATTGGTATAGGTTCGTATTTTTCTTTATCTATCGCATCGATTACATTTTTTGCGGAGATGATAGAAATTTCATGTTCTGCTGATTTCCCTCCGAAAATAATTGCGACTCTGATTTTTTCTTTCAACTTAAGAACCTCCTATTATTGGGATTGTTGCCTATTGAAATTTAAAATTTTTGACTCAAAAGTCAAGGAGTGTTAGCCACGAAGACACAAAGACACAAAGATAATAGGACGCGGATAAACACAGATCAAAAAGGATTTTTTTGTTTTTTAACACGAAACTCGAAACCCTTAACTTAAAATTGTACTTAATGCAGAGCCGCGCTTTTTCGAAGTATCTTGACTAATTTTTGATAATACCTATAATCTTAAAAATAAAAGGAGGGAGTTCTGGTAAAACTTAAATTCAAGTGCGATTTTATAGAATTAAAACCTACTAAAATCCTTGCCGTCGCAAAGAATTATAAGAAACATATAAATGAACTTGAATTATCCATGCCCAGTGAGCCGAAAATTTTCCTGAAACCGCCTTCAGCTTTAATTGGTAATAATGGTGTGGTTATAATACCGAAAGCTTCAAAAAGGGTAGATTATGAGGTTGAACTGGCAGTCATTATGAAAGAGCGATGTTGGAAGATTTCCAAAGAAGAAGCATTGAATTATGTTCTTGGGTTTACGGTTTTTAATGATGTGACCGCGAGAGATATTCAGGCAAAGGAAATGAAAGAAGGTATGCCCTGGGATATCGCGAAGGGTTTCAATACTTTTGCTCCCATAGGTCCTGAAATTATACCGGTGAATGATGTTGATTGTCATAATCTGAATATATGGTTAAAGTTAAACGGTGAGATGAAACAAAATAGTAATACTGAAAACATGATATTTTCGGTTGAAGACCTAATTGTTTACCTTTCCAACATTATGACCCTTGAGCCTCTGGATATAATAGCTACCGGTACTCCGGAAGGTGTTGGTTCGATTAAAGCGGGAGATTTTGTCGAGTCCGGTATTGAGGGTATTGGAATTTTAAAATTTACTGCAGAAGATGAAAAATAATTTTTAATATGAATGTATTAATTTCTTCTTTCGAAGCTGTCGCAATGCTTCTTTTTATAGGTGTAATTGGTGCCTGGATGATCACGAGGAAAATGGTAAAAGAGAACTTTTTTTCGCTTCTTTCACCACTTGCTCTTGAGATAGCTCTTCCTGCTCTTATATTTACGAATATAATAAATAATTTTAATCCTCACATAAAAACTAATTGGTGGGTTTTGCCATTGTGGTGGGGTTTTTTTATGATTATTGCTTTTCTTGTAACTTTGCTTGGTGTTGTTTTTGCCGGGAAAGAGAACAAAAGAGAATTTGGGATATCGCTTTTTTACCAGAACGGAATATTCTTCCCTCTGGCAATAATAACGGGAATGTTTGGAAGGAATTCCGATTATATCGTTGATTTGTTTTTATTTATTATATTTCATGCTTCTTTATTTTTTACTACTTCTTTTTTGTTTTTTTCGAAAAAGGGAAAAATAAAATGGAAGAAAATATTTCATCCTGTTTTTATTGCTACGGTTCTGGCAGTGGTTTTAAAGCTTACCGGTTATAATGTATATATTCCTTCTTTCCAGTCTGGAAATGGTAGGTGCGATGAGTATTCCTCTTTTAATGATAATACTCGGAGGTAATATATTAATTGATTTTAAACAGGTGGGGGAGTTATATATCGGAGAAATCATTAAATTTTTGATTTTTAAAAATTTGGTTATGCCTCTTGTAATGTTGGGAATAATAATTCTGATTAAACCGTCTTACAATGTTGCGTTGCTTTTAGTGCTCGAAGGTGCGGTACCTCCGGTTACCGCAATTCCTCTTGTAACTGATAGAAACGGAGGTAACCGGGCTGTTGTGAGCCAATTTCTTCTTTCGAGTTTCCTGTTCTCTTTAATTTCTATCCCTTTAATGATGTATTTGTTTAATAGGTTGACGTAGTAAAAGACTTAATATATAATATAGTATGCGGGACGAAAAATGACGAAACAAACTAAGAGTGTACATAGAAGAAGACATGAGGGTAGGGAAGATCTGATTGGTGAAAATCCCGCCGGTGATATGGGTCAGATTGTATTTGCCCTTCTTTTTACGGTTGTTTGGATAGCCGATACGTTCTTTTTTAAATATACGACTTTTCTGAATAAATACTTTTTATTTTTTATTAGAATCCCTTTGGGAATAATTTTAATAATCCTGTCGGGCTATCTGGCTAGAACGGGACTTTCTATCGTATTCGGTGAAGTAAGAGAAGAGCCGGTTGTAATAAGGAAAGGCATCTTTGGTATTGTTCGTCACCCTGTATACTTAAGTGAGATTTTACTTTATCTTGGATTCTTGATGTTGAGTATATCGCTGGCTGCTGCAGTTATTCTGGCTTTTGCGATTGTATTTTTGCATCACATCTCACGTTATGAAGAAAGACTTTTGCTTTCACGTTTTGGGGTAGAATATCAAAAATATATGAATGAAGTTCCAATGTGGATTCCGTTGTTTCGAAAGAGATGATTGTAACTACTTTCCTTATTTCAGACCATTATCCCCTGTGGGCTGAGTTTGCAATGCGTGATTAATATGAGTGATGTAATTTTTACTCCTATTTCAAATAAACCTTCACCTGAAGTGGTAAAAAACCTTATTAAAGCAGAGGGTTATCTTGACGATGTCAAAAAGGGAGACTATGTAGGAATAAAACTACATGTAGGGGAGTTAGGTAATAAATCTTATGTAAAACCTGAAATTGTAAGAATAATAGTAGACGAGCTAAAGAAACACGGGGCGAAACCGTTTTTATTTGATTGTAATTCCCTGTACAGAGGGAAAAGGTGGAATGCAGTTGACCATCATGAAAACGCGTATCTGAATGGGTTTACATATGAGGCGGTAGATGCTCCTTTTCTTGTGGGTGATGGTGTGCGTGGTATGGATGAAACAAGTATAACGATTAAAGATTATAAAGAAGACTTTGCTTATGTAGGTAAAATAATTGAAGATATAGATTATCTGTTTGTTTTAACTCATTTCAAGTTTCACGAATTATTTGGGTACGGTGGAGCGGTAAAGAACATAGGTATGGGAATGGCTTCCCGGAGAGGTAAACTATTTCTTCATTCCGATATCAGACCGGATGTAATAGCCTCGAAATGTATAGCTTGCGGGGCTTGTGTGGCAACTTGTCCGAGTAATGCAATAACTATTGAAGGTACAGCACAATTGGATAAGGATACCTGTATTGGTTGTGGAATGTGTGTTGTAACTTGTAAAGAGGGTGCAATAGAATTCCAGTGGACGAATACAAGGGAATGTGTAATAAAAACTTTGTATTATACCAGAGCGGTAATCAATAAGATAAAAAGGTGTACTTATTTAAATGTTTTGACGGATATATTGCCCCATTGTGACTGTTATGGGTATACGAAGGACCCCGTTGTCCGGGATATTGGGTTTCTGTTTTCTAAAGACATCGTTTCAATCGATGCGGCTTCCGCTAATTTGGTAGATAAGGCGGAACCATTAGATGGGATTGATTGGAAAAGAAAGGAATTTGCAACAAAAGATAAAGTAAAAGCTCTTTTTGATATTGATTTAGATATGGATGAATTTTTCGGTATGGCTGAAAAGATCGGTCTGGGCAACCGGGAATATAATCTTAAAAGATTTTAATCTAAGTTAAAATAGTTTTTGGACCGTAATTCTATTTCTTTTCTATTAATTTACAACCAAGAATCTTGTTACACAAACTTTTAACATTTTTTGAATGGAAGGGATCATATCTTGTATCAGGCCAATTTGTATTATACCAAATTGCTTCGCTTATATTTGCATCAATTAAAAGAAGGTCCAGTGTTAACCCTTCAAATTGAAGAGGTTTGCCGGGATTAAATAAACTTGAAAGAACAGCATCTTTGACTTGACCGCCTCCTGATGTACTAAATGCGAGGCCGCGACTGAATAACAGGTAGTCGGCACCTGCCATGTCGGCAAAGATACTAATTTCCGGATCCATTTTATAGGTTTCCTTTTTTATTTCTAATTTACCCACGGAATCGCATATTACATGAAATCTTTTTTGGGATCTGACAAAACATAAAGCTAAATCCTCATCGTTTACCAGAATACTATCTGTTAACCCGGAAGGTTTGACTATAAAACCTTTTTCTTCTAATACTTCTTTCAGAGCAGTATTGACATTGTTCGATACTTCAAGGTTATGTTCAGGTTCCGGATCGGTAGAGCCTGCCTTTCTTTGGAAGTATTGAATCTGCGGCGGCATAATAGATATGGTTTCCACATTATCTCTCATATTCTCGAAATCCCTGTGTACCCATACAGCACTTGTGCAGGAAGTTAATAAAATTACAAATATTAAACATATACTGATTTTAATAATACGCATATTTCTCCCTTCTTTTAATTAAAAGATTTTAATACAATAAATCCGTTTGGTCAAGGGCTTTTTTATCCTCTTAATTTAATGATATTTCAGTTGTGGCACTGATAGGTGTTGAATGGTTGGAAAATCCTTTGGATTAGTCGAATGGTTAAATGGAAGAATGATATAAATTAAGAACATCGAGGGTTTTGAATTTTGAATTATTAATTGTGAATTAAAACAACAAATCCTCTGCGCTCTCTCCGTCTCTGCGGTTAAATCATCCCTTACATCCCCGTGCAGCTTCGATTCTCCGGATCTCTTCTTCGTTAGCCTGAATCGGATATTCACCTGTGAAACAAGCAGAGCAAAAACTACTTACTCCGTTAATCGAAACCGCTTCTATAAGACCTTCTACGGATTGATAGGTAAGAGAATCGACTCCTATCATATCTCTGACGTTTTCCACGGATCTTTTGCAGGCTATGAATTCTCCTTTTGTTTGCATATCTATTCCGTAATAACAGGGATATTTAAGAGGTGGGCTTGAAGAAGCAAAATGTACCTCTTTTGCTCCCGCGTCTCTTATTAATTGTACGATTTTCTTGGATGTAGTTCCTCTTACAATCGAATCATCTACAAGAAGTACTCTTTTGCCTTTTATAATTTCTTTTACGGGTGAAAGTTTTATTCTTATTAGTTCTTCTCTTTTACTCTGGTGAGGCATTATGAAAGTTCTTCCCACATAACGATTTTTCATTAATCCTTCCCTGTATTTTACGTTTAGTTCTTCCGCAAGGGATATAGCGACGGGTCTTGACGTGTCCGGTACCGGTACGACTATATCTACGTTTATTCCATTTTTCTTTATTTCTTTTGCGAGATTTTTACCAAGATTTAATCTTGCCGCATAGACAGATATACCATCGATAACCGAGTCCGGTCTGGCAAAATAAACATATTCGAAAATACAAGGACAGTGCTTTTCTTCAGCAATTTTTTTTGTATATAATTCACCTTCGGTGCTAAAAAAAACAGCTTCACCCGGATGAACATCACGCTCGATTTTGTATCCGAGTGTGTCGAGTACCACACTCTCCGAAACCACACAGAAACTGTCGTCCTTTTTTCCGAATATTAAAGGTTTGATACCGTAAGGATCTCTGAAAGCAAGAATGCCCTTATCTTTAATAAGAGCGACGACAGAATAACTCCCTTTGACTTTTTCAAAAAGTTTTTCAATGGATTCAAATAGAAAATCTGGAGAGAAATGCGGTTTTTTGCTTAATTCTTCAGAAAGAAGGTGTAAAAGGAGTTCTGCGTCCGAAGTTGATGTAATTATTCGTCTATCGTCTTTTTCCAGTTTTTCTTTTAGAGAGTCAAAATTGATTATATTTCCGTTAAAGGCAAAAGCTATCCCATATGGAGTGTTAGATATAAAGGGTTGGGCGTTTTCTATGCCCATCCCTCCAAGTGTTGGATATCTAACATGTCCGATCCCAATATTTCCTTTTAGTAAATTAAAATCTTCTTGACTGAAGGCGTCTCTAACTAAACCTTCCCCTTTTTTAATGTTAAATTTATCCGAAAAAGTTACTATGCCCGCGGCATCCTGACCTCTATGCTGCATTATAAGAAGTGAATCATAAATATTACTTACAACTTCTTTATTGCTTTGTAATCCAACTATACCGCACATTTATATATTTCATCCTTTTTCTTACATTACAGGCAAATTTGACTTGCCCATTAAGTATTTATCGATATGATGCGCTGCTTTTCTGCCTTCGGAAATTGCCCATACTATTAAAGATTGTCCTCTACGCATATCACCTGCTGAGAATATTCCTTCTTTTGATGTCATAAAATTCTCGTCGGTTTTTACGTTGCCAAATTCCGTTAGTTTAAGATTTAAATCTCCGACTAATCCTTTAGGTTCGGGATACAGGAAGCCTACGGCAAGGATTACAATATCCGCATTGATTTCAAATTCGCTTCCCGGTATTTCTTTCATAACCGGACAACTTTTTTTATCTGGTTCGGAGAATTCGACTTTGGAGCATTGTAATTTTTTGACTTTACCATCTTTACCTATAAATTTTTTTGTCGAAACCGACCAGTGCCGCTCGCAACCTTCTTCGTGACTGCTTGAATCTTTTAGTATGGAAGGATAGTATGGCCAGGGTTCGTTTTCCGTTCTGCATTCGGGTGGTTTTTCTAAGATTTCTATCTGTGTTATACATTTCGCGCCTTGTCTCTTTGCGACACCAACGCAGTCCGCTCCGGTATCACCTCCGCCAATTATGATAACCTCTTTATCTTTTACATCGATCAGTTCGCTTGCGGGTATTTTTTCGCCCCATACCCGCTTGTTTGACTGTGTTAAGAAGTTCATGGCATAATATATTCCTTTCAATTCTCTACCGTGAATTTTTAAATCTCTTGGAATTCTTGAACCGCAGGCAAGACAAACCGCATCGAAACTTTTCAGCAATTCCTTGACGGGAATATCTACGCCAATAAATGTATTTGCTTTGAATTCTATGTTTTCCTTTTTCATTAGATTTATGCGTCTATCAAGAATATCTTTTTCTAATTTAAAATCGGGTATTCCGTACCTGAGTATTCCGCCTATTCTTTTATCTCTTTCAAAAACAGTTACCCGATGGCCTGCTTTGTTTAACTGATCAGCGGTCGCGAGTCCTGCGGGACCGGAACCAACTACGGCAATTTTTTTACCTGTACTTTTTATATTTGGATTTGCTTTAATAAATCCCGATTTGAATGCGTGTTCGATAACGGCAAGTTCATTTTCTCTTATTGTAATTGCGTCATCATTTATAGATAAGACACAGGAATGTTCACATGGAGCAGGGCATATTCTTCCGGTTATTTCAGGAAGATTATTTGTAGCTGAAAGCAGTTCGTAAGCTTTTTGCCATTGATTGTTAAACATAAGATCATTCCATTCGGGAATGAAGTTCCCAATTGGACAGCCCCAGTGACAGAAAGGAGTTCCGCAATCCATACAACGCGCGGCCTGCTCACGGGATTTATCATCATTTCGATGAACAATAACGTCTTTGTAGTCTTTTATTCTTTCTTCACTCGGTCTAAGCTTTGAACTTTCCCTTTGTATTTCTAAAAATCCGTTTATTTTGCCCATTTTTAATTTTACCTATTCAACTATAGATTTAACCCATTGTTTTAAATTTTCTTTTCTTTCGGTTTTCAGTATGTGTTCGTATTCGGAAGGAATTACCTTGACAAATTTTTCCATCATATTGTCAAAATCCTGCAGAATTTCTTTAGCCCTATTACTTTCCGTATATTTATAATGATTGTTGATTAAAGAATGTATTATTTTTAAATCATGTTCATTGATTTCTTTTAATTTCACCATCCCGAGGTTGCACTTAGATTTAAAATCTCCGGCTATATCATACACATAGGCAATGCCGCCGGACATACCCGCGGCGAAGTTTCGTCCGGTTTTTCCGATTATTACAACTCTGCCTCCAGTCATATATTCACATCCGTGATCACCTACTCCCTCTATAACTGCTAATAACCCGGAATTTCTTATGCAAAATCTTTCTCCTGCTACACCTCTTATATAAGCTTCTCCTTTTGTTGCTCCGTAGAAAGAAGTGTTTCCTATAATAATATTCTCTTCTGACTTATAAGTTGTTTGTTTGTCCGGATAAATAACGATTTTTCCGCCAAAGATACCCTTTCCTACATAATCGTTAGACATTCCTTCCAGCTCGAAAGTTATTCCTTTCGCGAGAAAAGCTCCAAAGCTTTGTCCCGCTACTCCATTGAATTTAAAATGTATTGTATCATCAGCAAGTCCTCTTTCTCCATAAACATAGCATACTTCACCGCTCAGGCGCGCTCCAACCGTTCGATTTGTATTCTTGATTGTAATATTATGTTTTATTTTTTCTTCTTTAAGAATAGCGTTTTTTGAGAGGTCTATTAATTTTATATCTAAAATATCATCCAGGTCATGTTTTTCCGGTTTCGAGTAGAAAACTCCTGAATCGCTTTTGATCTCCGGTTTATAAAGAATGTTTTTAAAATCGATGGCTTTCGATTTCCAATCGAGAATTTTTTCATTGACTTCTAAAAGCTCTGTTTTTCCGATCATATCGTTAATTGTTTTTATTCCGAGATTTGCCATAATTTTTCGTAATTCTTCTGCAACAAAGTTGAAATAATTTACCAAATATTCAACTTTTCCGTTAAATCTTTTTCGGAGAAGTTCGTTTTGAGTTGCGACGCCCACGGAACAATTTCCAAGATTACAATGACGAAGCATTACACATCCGAGTACGATTAGCGCGGCAGTGCCGAAACCATATTCTTCAGCGCCGAGTATTGCGGCAATTGCGATATCCCTTCCGGTACGAATTTGTCCGTCAGTTTGAAGGCGTACTCTACTTCTTAAATTATTTAAAACGAGGGTTTGATGTGCCTCGGAAAGACCAAGTTCCCATGGTAGTCCGGCATGATGTATTGAGCTAAGCGGTGCAGCGCCTGTACCTCCGTCTCCGCCCGAAATCAAAATCATATCTGCGTGACCTTTTGCAACTCCTGCTGCGACGGTGCCAACTCCGACCTCAGATACTAGTTTCACACTTATTCTTGCTTTAGGATTGACGTTTCTAAGGTCGAAAATTAACTGGTTTAAATCTTCTATTGAATAAATATCGTGATGTGGTGGGGGAGAGATGAGTGTAACTCCCGGTGTTGTATGGCGAGTTTTTGCAATAATTTCGCTTACTTTATATCCCGGTAAGTGTCCTCCTTCCCCTGGTTTAGCACCCTGAGCTATTTTTATTTGTATTTCGTCCGCGTGAACAAGATAGTTTGTTGTTACTCCGAAACGGCCCGAAGCGACCTGCTTGATTTTGCTTGAAAATGAAGCCCCATTTGAAAGTCTTTTGAATCGGGATGGATCTTCTCCTCCTTCACCTGTGTTAGACATACCTCCGAGCTTATTCATGGCCATTGCTATAGTTTCATGTGTTTCTCTGCTTATAGAGCCAAAACTCATTGCTCCGATTGCGAATCTTTTTACTATTTCTGAGGCTCCTTCGACTTTTTCTATTGGAATAGGATTTAGCGTCGAATTGAATTTTAATAAGCTTCGCAGGGTTGTTGGATTTTCGATTTGATTGTTAATAATATTAGCAAATTTTTCATATTCCGCGTAATCTCCTTTTCGTGTTGAGTCCTGGAGGAAGGCAATACTCTGCGGATTCCATAGGTGATATTCTCCGTCTCTTTTCCACTGATAAAACCCACCTGAAGGAAGATATTCTTTCGTCGGAGAAGTATCCGGGAAAGCTGCTTTATGTCTAAGAATGACCTCTTTACCAAGAGTTAAAAGGTCTACACCTCCGATACGGGATGTGGTACCTGCGAAACACTTTTCTATAACTTCCTTTCCAAGACCTAACGCTTCAAATATTTGAGCTCCTCTGTAACTTTGAAGAGTAGATATGCCCATTTTAGATAATATCTTAAGTATTCCTTTGTTAATAGCTTTTTTGTAATTACTTATTGCGTCGTTTGCATCTATTTCTATCTCTTTTTCTTCGGATAAGTTTTTTATTACCTCGAAAGCAAGGTAGGGGTTAATGCAGTCCGCCCCATAACCCAAAAGGAGGGCAAAGTTTTGGACTTCTTTTGCGTCTGCACATTCAACTAATATATTAACTTGCGTACGTTGTTCACTTTTGATAAGAGCGTGATGTACAGCTCCGGTTGCCAGTAGTGATGGTATACAGGCATTTTTTTTGTTTATTCCTCTATCGCTTAACGATATAAAGGAATATCCATTTTCCGCGGCTTCTTTTGCCTCTTTTACTATTCTATCCAGAGCTTTTATAAAATTTCTTTCAGTTTTTGGATCGAAAAGCAGGGATATTATTTTTGTAGTAAATCCATTTACATTAATATTTTTTAACTTTAGAAAATCCTTATTTGTAAGTATAGGTTCTTTTAGTTCCAATTTATGTGCATGGTCCGGAGTTTCTTCTAAAATGTTGTTTTTCGGACCTAGAAAAGTTAAAGTACTCATAACTATCTTTTCTCTGATTGAGTCAATAGGCGGATTCGTAACCTGTGCGAATAATTGTTTAAAGTAATTGAAAATGAGCTGTGGCTGTTTTGATAACACGGCATGAGGATGATCGTTCCCCATCGATCCAATGGGTTCTTTTCCCTCCAGAGCTTTAGGTATTATTATTTTTTTTATATCTTCCCGTGTATATCCACTTGCTTTCAGGTATGATAAAAACTCCTCTTTTGGGATATCTGAGGTTTGGTGTTTTTCCTTGTCCGGTTTTATTGAATCTAATTCTAGTAAATGTTTATTCAGCCATGACGAATAAGTTTTTTTATTCGATAGATCACGTTTGATTTCTTCGTCCCGGATTACTTTTTCTTTTACCGTATCGACAAAAAACATTTTTCCCGGTTCCAGTCTTCCTGATTCTAATATGTCTTTCCCTTCGATATCTAAAACTCCGACTTCGGAAGCCATTACAACCAGTCCTTCTTTTGTGATTAGATAACGTGCGGGACGCAATCCGTTACGGTCGAGTATAGCGCCGACGCGGGTTCCATCGGTAAAAGATATGGCGGCAGGTCCGTCCCAGGGTTCCGAAATACAGGCATGGTATTTGTAAAAACTTTTTAATTTCTCATCCAGGAGATTATTGTTTTCCCATGCCGCAGGAATCAGCATCATCATGGAGTGGGGTAGGGTTCGTCCGGAGAGCGAGAGAAGCTCGAATACGTTGTCCAATATGGCTGAGTCGCTTTTCGAGGCATCTATAATCGGTTTAATTTTTTCTATATTTTTTCCGAACAGAGGACTTTTGAGCAGTCCTTCTTTTGCTTTCATCCAGTTAATGTTTCCTCTGAGAGTGTTTATTTCTCCGTTATGAGCAAGAAATCGGAAAGGTTGGGACAGGTCCCAGGTTGGGAAGGTGTTTGTGCTGTACCTGGAATGAACCATAGCAATCGCGCTTTTTACGGATTCGTCTTTCAAATCCGTATAAAAGTCTTCTACCTGATTTGCTATCAGTAGTCCTTTATATATAAGTGTTCTGCTTGAAATATTCGTTATGTAAAAGGAAGATTTTTGTTTAATAGTAGATGCATCTATGATGCTTTCGGCTCTTTTTCGGATTACATAAAGAATACGTTCAAAGCTTAAGGTTTTATCTTTTCCCATTATAGGAAGTTCGGCATTTTTCTTAATGAAGATTTGTTCTATCGACGGTTGAGTCTCTTTCGCGTTTGTACCTATTTTTGAGTTATCCACAGGTACTTTTCTCCAACCTAGAAGTAATTGTTTTTCTTCTTCTATAACTTTATGAAGAACTTCTCTGCAAAAAGAACGTTCATTAACGTCTTTTGGAAGGAAAATAATTCCGGTTCCGTACTCGCCTGGAGAAGGCAGTTCGGTTTTTTCTGTTTCCGTGACTTTATAAAGAAATTCATGCGGAAGTTGTATTAGTATGCCGGCACCGTCACCGGTTTTGGGGTCGGCTCCGACAGCTCCGCGGTGAGTAAGTCTGTTTAGTATTTTTAAACCCTTTTTAACAATATCGTTGGATTTTTTACCGCTGATATTGCATACAAAACCAACTCCGCATGAATCATGTTCATTTTCAGGGTTATATAATCCCTGCTTTTCCGGAAACCCTCTATTTATTCTCATTTTTTTCTTTATTTTCATTTCTATATTAACTACATGACCTACATGTTCTATTAAATTATTATATTTTAATTCACCGACTAACGCACTAACGGACCAACGCGCCAACCATTATAATCTCGGCAGATATTTATCAATTTCGTACTCCGATACCTGTATTCGGTAATCATCCCATTCTTTCTCTTTTAAAGCAATAAATCTCGGGAAGATATGATCACCTAATACTTTTCGTACGAGTAAGCTGTTTTCCGTTATCGAAATCGCCTGACCGAGACTGTCCGGTAATGTTTCTATACCCAATTCCTTTCTTTCTATAGGGGTTAGATGATAAAGATTTTGTTCCATAGGTTTCGGGGCTTTATATTTCTTTTCTATACCTTCCAATCCCGCATGAAGCATAGCCGCGAAGGTTAAATAAGGGTTACAGGCAGGATCAGCCGCTCTGAATTCGCAGCGGGTAGCTTTTTCCTGACCCGGTTGGTACATAGGTACACGTATTAAAGCACTTCGGTTTCTTTGACTCCAGGCAATGTATACAGGTGCTTCATATCCGGGTACGAGACGTTTATAGGAATTTGTCGTTTGTGCGAATAGTGAACAGATCTCTTTTGAGTGTTTCAACAGACCTGCGATATAAGAATGACCTATGTCAGATAGATTGTCCTTCGATTTTTTGTCAAAGAATGCATTTTTGTCTCCTTTGAATAAAGACTGGTGTGTATGCATACCGGAACCGTTTTCTCCGAAAACCGGCTTTGGCATAAAAGTCGCGTATACTCCAAACTTAGTTGCAATTTCTTTTACTACTACACGATAAGTTATGACATCGTCAGCCATTTTTAGAGCATCATCATAGCGCATATCAACTTCATGCTGGGAAGGTGCGACTTCGTGATGTGAGTATTCTACGTGAATTCCCATTTCTTGAAGAGCAAATACCGTTTCTCGTCTTAAGTCACTCGCGACATCCAGTGTGGTTAGGTCAAAATAACCACCCTTGTCCAGGTATTCCGTTCCATTATCGTCTTTAAAATAGAAAAATTCAAGTTCCGGGCCTATGTAAAAATGATCGAAACCCATATCCTCCGCTCGTTTTAAAGCTTTTTTTAGTACATATCGGGGATCTCCCTCGTATGGTGTTTTATCCGGATTTAGAATATCGCAGATCATGCGTGCCACTTTTTTCTCATTCGGACGCCATGGCAATATAGCAAAAGTATCGAGGTCCGGCATTGCTATCATATCAGACTCTTCAATATCTTGATAGCCTGTGATTGAAGAACCGTCGAACCCCATTCCGTTTGTGATGGCGTTTTCAAGTTCATTCTCGGTTATAGCAAAACTCTTGACCTGTCCGAGGACATCGGTAAACCAGAAACGAATAAATTTTACATCTTCTTCTTTTACTATTTTTAATATGTCTTTTTTTGTTTTTTTAGCCATTTTGACTCCTTTTTTAACCAATTGCTTTATCGCCCCGTTCTCCGGTACGGATTCTTATACACTCGGGTAGGTCGAGCACGAATATTTTCCCGTCTCCGATTTGCCCGGTTTGGGCTCCTTTGACTATTGCTTCTATTGTTGGCTCGACGAAGTCTTCATTTACAGCGATTTCCAGTCGAAGTTTTTTAAGCAGGTTGACCTCATGTATTACGCCGCGGTAAGTTTCTGTATAACCTTTTTGCTGTCCGCTCCCCAGGGCATTAGTAACAGTCATTTTGTAAACTTCCGCATCATATAAGGCTTTTTTTACATCAGGTAATTTATGCGGTTGAATTAAAGCTACTATAAGTTTCATTTTTTACCTCCACTTAAACATATTTTTATGGTGATGAGTAGATTATGGGGAGTAGGCAGTAACTTAAGAAAGAGATCCAATTTACTCATCACCATTATTTATTCGTTTGTAAATATCTGGAAGCCTCCGTATGCTTCCATTCCATGTTCTCCTATATCGAGACCCTTTAATTCTTCTTCCCGTGAAACTCTTAATCCGATTATAACGTCTATGAGTTTAAATACAATGCCCATGGTTATAACTATAAATAATATTACCGAAATGGAACCGAGCATTTGAATCCCAAGTTGTTTTAGCCCGCCACCATAAAAAAGGCCATTGTGCGCTAGCCCCAAGCTTTCTTTACCGAAAAACCCAACCGCAAGTGTACCCCAGATACCGTTCATTCCATGAACGGGAACCGCACCGACAGGATCATCGACATGAAGTTTGTCAAGCATTATAACTCCAAAAATTACAATGACCCCTCCTATGGCTCCGATTACTATTGCTGCCCATGGTTCGACAAAAGCACATGGAGCCGTTATCGCGACTAATCCCGCGAGCGCCCCATTCATAGCCATCGAAAGATCGGGTTTTCCGAATATCTTCCATACGGTGATCATTGCGAAGATCCCGCCTGCAGCTGCTGCCAGGTTAGTGTTAATCGCTACCAGTGCTATTAAACTGCCGTCTCCTACGTGGAGGCTCGAACCAGGGTTAAATCCGAACCAACCGAACCATAGTATAAACACGCCAAGAGAAGCAAGCGGAATTGAATGTCCTGCGATAACATTTGGCTTTCCATCAGGACTATATTTACCGATTCGAGGTTTTAACATTATAGTGCCCACGAGCGCGGCAGTACCTCCCACAGTATGAACAACTGTGGAACCCGCGAAGTCCGCAAAATTGAGAGAAGATAACCAGCCGCCACCCCATATCCAATGTCCTACTATAGGGTATATCAAAGCGGAAATTATAAATGAGTAGATTAGATAAGCCTGAAATTTCATTCTTTCCGCCATGCCGCCCGCGACGATAGTCGCGGCTGCTCCGCAGAATGCCGCCTGAAATAACCAGAAAGCGTAAAGCGGAACATCGGCTCCCGATTCGGCGCCTATCAGAAACCATCCTTTAAGCCCCAAAAAAGCGTTTCCTCCTCCGAACATTATCGCGTAGCCGAACATAAAGAATCCGATAGAAGCCATACAAAAGTCCAGGAAGTTTTTGGTTAGTATGTTACAGGTATTTTTTGCGCGGATAAAGCCGGCTTCCACCATGCCGAAACCTGCCTGCATGAAAAAAACAAGAAACGCGGCTAAAAGTACCCATACCGTATCCAATCCTACTGTGATTACCCGTAAAGCTTCTTCAGACATTTCTTAACTCTCCTTTTTTTATTTAATTTTTACTGTTCTATCTGTAATATTTTTATTATAGGCTTAATTCACCCGGAATCTTAGGGAATAGAGTTGCATCCTTTACATGTTTAATACCGCATATATATCGGGTTATTCTTTCTATTCCTATTCCGAAGCCTCCCGAAGGCGGAAGTCCCAGTTTCGCAAGTTCCAGATACAACTTGTAATCATCTAAATCCAGGTTTTGACGAATTATTCTTTCCTTTATTTTTTCGTACTCGTTTTCGCGCATACCGCCGGAGAGCCCTTCGCCGAAACCTTCGGGGTATATTATATCCATATCCAGTAATATTCCCGGTCTTTTTGGATCTTCTTTATCGTAGAATTCCCTTTTCCAGTCTGGGATATCTATAAGCCAGAATGGATCTTCCATTTCTTCGGAAAGAATCACTTCAAAGTCTTCTCCATGTTTATCCATTGCCTCCGTAAAGACAATTCTCTTAAATGGAGTTTCGGGTATTTTTAAATCACGTTCAAAAAATTCAAGCTGTTTTTTACAGTTTTTTTTGACTTCCGTGAAAACGTGGGTAAAAATCTCTTCTCCAAGTTTAAGTAAATCGTCTCTACTCGCGTTTTTTATTTCGAGATCAAGCTGAGTGAATTCGAAAAGATGCCGCCCGGAATGTGCGGTCTCTATAACTTCAAGTCTTATGTTTGGAGAAAAGCAGAAAAATTTGTCTACCCCAATTACAGCCATTAATTTATGTAAAATCATGCTCTTTGTTATCGTATATGTTTCTCCGTAATATTCGAAATCAGTCGAAAAAACGTCATGACAGAGCGGATCCGTTTCGGGTGATACCATAACGGCTGAGATTTCAAGGAAGCCCTTATTGAAAAGGTAGTTCGCCATCGCATTCCTGACTTGAGTTTTTACAACAAGCATCTCTTTAATCGCAGGATTTGAGAACCTTTCGTGGTATTTCTTTGCGAGAATAGCCTCTTTGCCTTTTCCAATTTTCTCTTCGACCATAATGGCCTCCTTTGGTTTATGAATTATTATTCGCTAATTATGCATATTTATTCAAAAATGCCGAAATCAATATAGTTATTATTTTCTTTTTGTCAAGGGGCAGGCTGGATTTTTGCTATTTGGGATTAAAAAATATAAATTTGCAATAAATTTCGATATTAACTATTGACCCTTTAATTTTGGACGCCTGATAATGGTTATTATCGAATGGCTTATATATCTTTATTTTTTTTGTGTTAAAAGACTTATTGCGATGATTGCGATTGTGGCAAGGGCGAATGAGGCAACTCTTACCGTTATAAAATCATTTAAAATCTTTGTGTTTGCCCAGATTATTGTGCTTATAGCACCGGTCAGCATTCCGGCCATGACTCCGTATTTTGTGGTTTTCTTCCATTTTAATGAAAATAGAATGGCAGGTCCGAATGAAGCTCCCAATCCGCTCCAGGCGTAAGAGACCATTGTATATATTAGTTTTTGTGATTTAATCGCAAGTATAAATGCTGATGCTCCCACAAGCAAAGTTATAATTCTTGAAGCCATTAGTTGCGCTTTTTGGGAGATTTTTCTTCGAAATATGTTATGATAAACGTCTTCGGATAAAGCCGAAGATGCGACGAGGAGTTGGGAGTCGGCAGTCGACATCATGGCGGCAATCGCGCCGGAAATTAAAATCCCGGCAAGCCACAGGGGAAGAAGGGTTGTCGCGAGGTGGGGCATAAGAGATTCTGGATCGATTAACGCTCTCGAGGGTACAATGCCTTTTCCGACTACACCTATAAAAAATGCTCCGAAGAATGCAGGTATACTCCATGCAATTGCAATGTTTCTGCTTATTCTTATTTTCTCAGGGTCCTTTATTGACATATATCTTACGA
>Ga0307443_1000743_pt1 | contig 20376 bp, 19 predicted proteins | sample SalMarSW160220MG_FD_202148 | JGI IMG/M metagenome (GOLD analysis project Ga0307443, IMG submission 202148) | Salt marsh sediment microbial communities from the Plum Island Ecosystem LTER, Massachusetts, United States - SW1601-220 | ecosystem: Environmental > Aquatic > Marine > Intertidal zone >... | reverse complement strand
GCTCGCCCATAGAGGAGCGCAAGGACCGCCTGCCGTGTTTTGCCGAAGAGACCACTGCATAACAAATTTTCATTCATAGATATTACCCATTTCGGGTACTATATTACCCATATTGGGTAACAAAATCAAGTATTGGACACTGCCAGATCTCTTCAAACGTGCTTCTACGTGTCTCGTACTATAGAGTATTCTGGGGGCATAATACCTAATTTGTAGCAGGCCTAATTGATATGGTTTCCCTGGAATTCAGATGCTCGAGAACTAAAGAACTTCTTAGATATACGCCAGAAGCACGTTTCACACCATCATGGAATAGACTACAAGCCGATCAACGCCAAATCCGGCATGCTCAACCAGACCAAGTAAGCTCTTGTCTCGGTAATCTACTCCTATGCGTATCACCTTTATGCCCTGGGACCGATACTTATCAGCCAGAGTGCGGACAAGTCTGTTGCCGATGCCCTTCCGCTGATAATCGGGATGAACCCCTATCATCTGGATTATGCCTATTTCGGTGGCGCTCTCACGCACACGTGCTACCTGACCTAAGATAAAGCCACGAACCTGGCCATTGGCTTCTGCTACAAAGCTCAGGTTCAGCAATGGTGCTGCATCTCCGGTAAGCGACCGTATGTAACTAGCCGGGCTTTGCTGAGGAGATTTTCCTCGCCCAGCAGACAATATATACTCAGCGGTCAAGTTACGATAAGTAATAACATTTCCCGCTGCCCTTATTTCCTTATCAATAGAAAGTATAGGGTCGATGTCTTCCAGTTTGATGGGTCTGACCTCTATCTTATCCTGTTCACTCACACTAGCCCCTCAATCCGAGCGCTTCCGGATAGCTATTATTATATCATATAGCTAAGAGCCTGTAAAAAAATCCAAATAGTGGTATTCTGGGGAAATAATACCTGATTTGTAGTAGGCCTCATTGGTATGGTGTCCCTGGGATTGCTAATTCCGAGAACCTGGTACAAACTTCCTAGTACATATGAGGAATTGACAACTACGTTATACATGTCTAACATGAACACCGTCCCGAGTAGCCGAGCAGGGACCCGGCATTAAGAGTTGGGTCTGGTGGAAGCTGAAAAGTGCGGGTAGTAGTCGGCACAAGGTAAGCTGAAAGCCAGGCCGGACGATAGCAGGTAAACGAAGTAAGGTTACTCGGGACGTCTTTTTTATAGACTGAGGTCGTATTACTACAGACCAAACATCGGATATACTTAGGCTTGCTGGCAAACAATAAGGGGAGTTACATAAACTCCCCCTTATTATTCGATCGAATTAATATTCAGGTCCCATACTTTTGCGGTAACGGCTATTGCGCGAGTCCCCGAATATGTCTCATGGCTATAGCTAAAGTTTAGGTCTTTATTTGCCCTTCTGGAATCCATGTGGGCCGGGTGACGAGTATGAGTATGAGTAGTCGTAGTTATATGAGTAATTGTGGTTATATGAGTTATTGATGGGGTCCGAGTTACCGCAAACACACTCGCCGCAAGGACATTCTCCGCAAAGACACTCCGCTCCCTGGCTCTGAGTCTGAGCACCAGTGCCGGGATTACTGCCAGCTGCACTGACAGTACCTGCAATAGCTAGTGCCAGAATAGCTACGACTGCCATGGATAGTCCTAATATTCTGAATTTTCTCTTCATAAAAACACCTCTTTTCTTTTATTATTTTGCCGTTACCTTACTTTAATTACAACGAAGAAAGGGGGAAATTGTTACAAAATATTGACTGAATAATTTTGGAATACCACCTAACCGGGAAATATAATCCTTCTATAATAGGCCAGATTTCTTGAAAGCTTGATATTTTGGGAAATCGATGGCACCCCTGTCTGGTTTCTAATATGGTCTATGCAGCTGAAGCTAGAGGCTGTGGGATAGCTCTTTGCGGAGGTATTCTGGGGACATAGTACCTGATTTGTAGCAGGCCTGATTGGGATGGTGTCCTTGGAATTCAGTTTAACGCCAAACTGTCTCTGGCGGTTCTATCGGTACAGGCTCGCTAGTAGCATTCAGTGATGAAATCTCAAAAGCGTATGATGGCTCTAGTTCGTCGAACCGGTGACGGAGGTCGATCTTTGCCCAGTCGTATGGAGGCATCATTATATGCCATTCTATATGAACCTCCCATTCCTCCGAGAAGAAAAGATAGTGAGATACAACTAACCATACAGGGCTAACCATAGTGCCATTCCATGCTGTATCATTTGTGATTCCAAGTTCAGTATGATTCGTTGCTAGCCATGGAACAAATCTATCCAGCAACTCTCCTGCATATTCTTGCCTATCGTCTTCGCCTTCTGCCACGTCGAAGCTAACAACCTTTTTGTCAGTCGAACTACCTCGATTTCCAGTGATAGTTACCTTAATAGTCTTTCCAGTGCCTGCTTGTACCGGTATGACAACTACCTCGGCAACCTGTCCCTCAACTATATCTTGCTGATAAATGACCACTTCTGAGCCAGGAGCCGTCGCTGATATACGTACAGGAAGCTGACCTTCTTGCCCTTCATCGGTAATTGTCACAAGGAATACGCAGTGCTGTCCGGCAATAGAGGCTCCGTTTAACTGCTCAGGTATCACATTAATGTGAAATTCGGGTGTTGGTGGGAGAGTAGCTATGGCTACTATTACGATGACAACTATAATACAACCTGCGATGATTCCTGCCAGCTTTTTGTTACTCATTCCATTCTCCTTTCACAATATAACGCGGAAGGCCGAAAAAGGTTGCATTATTCTGGGGGGATGATACCTGATTTGTAGTAGGCCTAATTGCTATGGTGTCCCTGGAATTCGCATCCTACCGGCGTGTCATTGCCAGGTCCCCGGCCACTCCTGTCATTCCGGGCATATATGCAAAAAACGTTGTCATTTGGGTCATAGGGGGAAGAACATGGGGGAAGCCGGGCAGATTCGTTTTGCAGAAATGGCTATTTCCCCTGGAGTTCAGCAGACCTTTTTCATACGTAAGGCGACTACCTCCGGAAGATTCAGTTGTTAAAGTACGTACGATTCGTTTCGTCGGTTCGCCCTTTATATTTGCGAGCCGTGAGGGCTGGCGGACTGACGCATGGAGGCAATTTCCAAAAGATTCCCGACAACAGTTTTCAGGTAGCTGCGGTCGGTCGGGTCCAACCGGTAATTTGCAGAATACCATTTTACAAGTAATCTGGAGGCCTCTCTGATTACGCGGCGGTTACCAGGGTCGTACTGAAGAGAAGACTGTAACTTGACGCGAATGAACGCTATTTCAGGGTCAACGCCTTCCAGATTGGTAATGTTCCACAGTTGGGATGTTTCGGCAGGGCTAAGGGTACCGGAATAGAAGCCATGTTTGCAGGCATTCCGGTTGCCTTTCTGGCCACCGCGCTTACTTTTAATCTGTGTTTGATTTGCATTCACGTTTTGAGAAATCTCACCTGTGGGATTTGATTTGTTGGGGTAGCGCACGAGTTCTAAGCAGAGATTAACATGAATTCTTTATTCGAACAAGGAGAAAATGTCGCTTAGTGGACAGTAGTCAGTAGTCAATAGTCAGTAGGAGCAACCCGAGTAATAAGCTAAGTTCGGTTCAGTATACTCTTGGTTGATAGCTCATGGTAAAGCAGAGAACGTATATTCAGGCTAGTGTAACAACCTTTAGAAAGCGAGGTGAGAGACTAACCGAGGTGCGGGCACTCGCTTGTATTACCGATAGTCCACATTAACGCATTCCCTCTAAGGGAAGCAATGGACATCTCCAAGTCGTGCCCGCACTCTTAGTATGTATTATAGCATAAATGCTATATATGTCAATAGTACATATGTGTTAGTATATATCACATGGCCACCGTATTTTTTGATGAATGCTACGATGAGAGACATAACTACCTAATTCTTGGGGCATTATTTAATCCTGAGCCACACAAGATACACCGAATATTTAGGCTAGAAAAGAAGGACAGAAATTACCTCAACCGAGACGGAACAGTGAAGGAAATCAAATATAGCCTCTGTTCTGACCACTATCGCTGTGGAGTAGCTAAATGCGCTGTGGATTGTTTCGTGGACAGTTCATCCTCGTTTAGAGCAATAGTCATCGACCAAAGTCCAGATTCCGAATTCAGTTTGGATTATTTTGGTACTCACAACGAGAGCAATGCACTTAAAGCAGCACGAGCGTATAAGAAATTCGCCGAATTACTGCTGAAATCTAACATTGCAGATATATCTGGGGGTATACTCTATGCGGATAGGCTCACTCGTTGTAAGGGTGATGAATTTATCCGATTGATTATTGAAGACTTTGGTAAACCCAATTGTAACTACTCAGTCGGAAAAAGCGAACCCGTATTCAGATATGTACAAGAGGTGGACACAGCCTTAGAGCAGTATCACGTAGGACAAATAGGTGACATCTTGCAGGGTGTAATTCTATGCGAGTTAGTGCCACCAAAGAATCGATACAAGCGCGAATTGAACCGATATGTCAAACAACAGCTTAATCTCAATTCGCTTGGACAAGTGTATTGGCAAAATCTGCCTAAATGGAAACACGACCTCATACATCCGAAATACCAAGTATGGTACTGGGAACCTAGTTAAAAACTGAGTTGAGCGAAATTGAACCAGCAGTATCAACCACGTTTATACTTAACCCTAAGTTCAAATGCCAAAGCTCAAATGACAAATGAAACGGTAGACAGGAGACAGCGGACAGTAGTCAGTAGACAGTAGAAGAGTTCGTAACTCCCCCCGCCCTCCAAACCTCTCTAACGTATCTCTAATGTATCTCATTTATCTCCATTAGTCTCTAACAGTGTCTAACGTATCTCGATGTAGCCAATAATCGCAAACATAAAGAGTCACCCCAAAATGAGCGGGTGGCTGAAGCATCACTCCGAGTACAATACTATGCGACCTAATTTCTGATCTGTGGCAGGCCTGATTGGTATGGTGTCCCTGGAATTCAATTGGAGGTACGGTTTTAGCTTTGCTTGGTAAGCGAAGGAATTGCTGTTTATCTTTTGCCACCGAAAATTAGTTTCCGATGCTGTTCAGATATATCGTCTTTGAACTGTTTTAGACAATCCTTCAGTAACTTGAAGCACTCGACTGAAAGTGAACTGCTGACATAAATTTTGCCGGAAATTTCACCTGCCAATAGTCTATCAATAGGTATTTCAAAAATCTGAGGCAGTTGAATATAAGTGTCTACCTTGAAGCATTGGTCCCAAGTCGTAGGGACAAAAAACACCTTTTTCTGTGGGTTACATCCTCTATCTACACCTTGATAATGTCTTGACTGCGACGTCGTTTTGAGAACAAGGCACAGCAAATCCGTATTCGTATCATTTAGGACAACCAGAAGTTTTTGTTTCTTGGTATGGTCTTCGAACTCGAAATTCTTATGGCAGAGAATTTGTCCAGGTTGTGGCATGACATTTGCACCAGACTACTTGGTTGGCTCAATATCAAAGTTGCGCACAACCTCGAGATGTTCTTTGAGTGAGTCTCGAGCTTGCTCTAACTCGACTTCAGATTTTTCGTCAATACTAAGAAGGTAGTCTATAGGCTGATTCCCGCCATAGCTGCGGAATGTAACATCCCAGGGTTGCTTTGGCAAATGAGAAACTTCTGAAATCTGCCAAGCCCCAGGTTCTCTATAAACGTCAACTAGCCAATCTAGAATCTTCATTTCTCGAGGCGTGAAAATAGACAGGTCTGGTTCTGATATGGCTTTAAACTCATACCCTTTCTTATAATCTGGGTCAAGTTCGTCTGTTATTGGTATCATTGTCAGCTTGCCTTCAAAGTCTTCAGGTATATTACCATCCTTGACCTCTAACCAAAATTTCTTTGGCACAGGTCCCCACTTAAATGCATAATAGTCAAGCCCAATTGACGGATATCCTGTCTGACTGAAGTGAGTGAAATCAAGGAAGTAGAGCAGCTTTGAGAGTTTAGTTAGATTGAGGTGTTTCGTGTTCTGTACAAAAAACAAGACAGCGTTAAGAAGTTTCTTTCTATAGATGTTCATCTCATTCACCAACTATTACGCCCAAATACATCAATATATCTATTTCCCACTTACATATATATTACCATAACCTGTCAATAGGGTTTTGGTAAGGGTATTAGCTCAGTGTCAAGTTGCTGGTTTTTCTGAAGACAGCTTCGCATGTCCTTATTATATATACTATTGTACTATTGACTTTATGGTACAGAAAACATGTAGTACTCTGGGGACATAATACCTGATTTGTAGTAGGCCTGATTGGTATGGTGTCTCTGGAGTTCGCTAGGTATAAGAACTATTGCCGTGCTAAAATGTCAAGGATTGTGCTTCTGCCGGAGGTGAAATGTGTCAGATGTATTTGATTTGTCTAGAATTTCTCATTTGGTTGAGAATCAGCGACCAGCGCGTATATTGGTTATGGATACCAACATAATAATGAACAATCCAGACTGCAATGATTGGAGTGTCAAAGCTGGTGGCCAAAACCTCTTTGTTCTCTCAGATACCTTAATTCAGGAACTGGAATTCATTCGCAGGAAAGAAGGAACCAGGGAAAAGATAGAATCTCGCGATAAGGCTGAGATAGCTATAAAGACTCTAGCAAGCTTATTTAGGCAAGGTAATATTACGGAAGGAATCCTGATCAAGCATGGTTGGGTTATAGGTGTTCCTTCTCCGCGGAAAGCTACACTCGAACCCGAGCTCGAACAGCTTGAAGACATAGTGAAAGCATTTAAGCGTTCGGATACTAAGCTGTTGCTACTTACGAAAGAATGTCACCAATTATTCAAATCTACTCCCGTAACTCTAATAACGGGGGAATGGAACTTCTTCAATGAAGTCGAAATGCAGGGTGTTCCTTGCCATCTATGTACTGGTTTCCCGATAGAAGGACTAAAGGAGGCAGCTGCAATAACAAAGGAAGTAGATTGGGATAAAGTTCTTAGAGAAATTGCGAGCGACACAAAAGAGAGAGCAATTGTAGTAGAAGCAACTCTAACTGCTCGAAAGTCTGCTCCTTCTTGGCTAGCGACGGACAGAGGGTCCTTTATGGTCGCCGAAGGGCATGGAGTCATGCGTGCTGGTAACAAGGTGCGGCCTTTTCTTTGGATTATCCCATATTATCCCCAAACTATCGAGCCTCGCTTATCAGACGATGATGAGAGATCAACTGACCTTCCATCAGTACATTTGGACTTTTTCGGCGAAGATGATTTTGGGCAGGACTTATTTGATGCCATTGCAGATAGACTTTCGGATTGTAGAAGTCTGACTTTTAAAGAAGGCAGCCCGACTCTTCAGAGTCCCCAATCTATAATGCAGATGCTGCTTTATTTCGAATATCTTTATCAGGAGGGTTTTTCTAACGAGGCTCTTGACAGTTTAAGACGAGAAGTGAGAGAGTCCGAAGGGCTAACAAACTATTGGACTGACTGGATTCTTGGTATAGATGACGAGGATGAACGCCATGCTTGTCTTGAGGGGTTCATCTTAGAATTAGACAATTGTTGGGAAATAGGTCAGACCTACACGTTTAGTATCATAATAGGGCAAGAGTAATGCCTTCCAGGGTAGCTATGCGCCGGATAGTGTTCCAGGGACATAATACCTGACTCGTAGTAGGCCTGATTGGTATGGTGTCCCTGGAACTCAGCTTCGCTCAGATTTTAATATTTTCTCGGCTTGCTGCAATAAGCTCGATTACTGACTCGCACGCATTCATGCAAGCGCGGCTAATTTGATCTTTCCCAACTTTTCTTGCATGTCCTTCAGCATTTAGATTTGTATATGTGGCATCAACTGCCTTCACTAAGGACTCAATCTGTCTTAACTTTGAGCTGCTAACATCTGCTGAGTTTTCGGCTATCGCCCAGCGTACTCTCATTGCCCGTGTAACGGGGTCACCTGACTTCGGTTTCTTGTACCATGAGGCCTTTTTTACTCGCTCTCTTGGAGCTAGTTTATCCAATAGCTGACTCAAGACCTCTCGCATACTATGTGCAGCTTGAGCATGTTTATCAGCAGAGCTGCCTTTCAATGTTTGCCAAGCTCCTTGCCGCTTGCGTTCAAGTTGTGGGTCTAGCTGCATAAGGAAATCCTGTACAGGGTCCCTCCTTTTTCTTACGATCCTATGATATTCTTCCCTATCCACCTGTATATAGGTCCCATTAACAGCGCCAATTTTAATTCTTGCGGCATTCGTCCTCTCCAAAAGGTCGATTATGACCTTGGCCATTCCTGCTAATTTTGTGGGTGACATCCCGAGCCTATTTTCTTTTCCTCGGAGGAGGTGTGAGCTTTTTCCCGGTTCGAGCCGATATGTATTCAACACCCTTGGGAGAAACCTTAGCAATCACGGGGGTAGCTCTCTGCTTCGTTGAGCTTTGCTTCAGGCGACCAATATCTCGTGCGGAAGCTGATGCCGGTTTACCAAGGCGAGAGGACTTCACTTGCACGTTCCACTTGGTGCCTGTCGTGAACTTCACAGTTAAATCTGCTGCACCTCTACTAGCACGACTTGCTTCCACACTGGCTCCTTTGCGTTTTAGTAGCTGTGCAACTTTTTGCTCTTTTTGCCTCCCGTATTTGTATTCGTTCTTGGCCATTTTAACCCCCCGTTATGCGATCATGATTGCTTAAGAGCCGTTATACGCACAACTTTATTATATTATAACACCTTCGTTTTTCTCGCCTGCCACGGGATTGCCACGTGGTATTCTGGGGACATAATACCTGATTTTTAGTAGGCCTGATTGGTATGGCGTCCCTGGAATTCCCGCTGAATGACAGCCTAGTCTTTAGCCTTCGGTTTTGTTACTATTAAGTCAGACAGCCCACTGAAGGAGGTAAAACTTTGGAATTGTTAGGTAGGGATTTAAAATTTGAAGAAACTCCGGAGTATCAAAAAACTGGCCTTGTTGATATCGAATGTCCTGAGTGTAGCGGCACTATGAAGTTCCCTTTATGGTTTGATAAAGGAGTATTCGGATGTCCCAAATGCGGTGTCTTGCTAGCCTACGTGACGAAGGATAATGGTCTTCGATTGATAAGTACTGGGATTTATGAGACATCCATTGGTTGAGCCTTGCACGAGACGGGATTCGGGAGAAATGATACCTGATTTGTAGCAGGCCTAATTGGCATGGTGTCCTTGGAATTCTCGGTTTGGCCTGCTCGAAAGAGAGCCTTGCCATCGATTCGAATAGAGTTGTAGAATAAGGCCAAGCAGAGATGACTCTTTGCTCGGCGTCTCCGAGCAGGAATTCAGAAAATGGCAACAACTGAGCAGACAATAAACGATGCCTTAGCCGAAGTCCTGACAGGAACCCGCAGTTTATGGCGGTACAAGGGCGTTGTCAAATCTGAAAACGTCGATATCCTAAAGAGTAGAGGCAAAAAGCCAGATATCCTCATCACTGAGCCGAATGTCTCTCCCGTTATTGTCGAGACGGAAATATTACCCGCCCACTTGGTCGAGTCGGACGCCAAGCAGCGACTAGGCGAACATTTGATGCCCTCGAGCAGGCGGATATTGTCATCGCTGGCAGTCAGGCTTCCAGTTAGGTTGAAGGACTTCTCAGGCCAGTCTTTGAAGGACGAAATCCTCACCGCGTCTGACTTTGACGCCGCTCTTTTTACGGGGGAAAGCCTGGCATCCTTCATGCGCTGGCCGCGGAACGGCTGGGTGCGGGCAAACGTCACTGACTTGTCGATGTTGATTCAGTCGGCCGCCGTGCCTCCAACGGTGGTCGAAAAAGCCGCCAACAAGTTAGTCGAGGGGGTCAAGGAGGCCGCTGCCTTCCTAGAGGACATGGCGATAGACCACCCAGGGGCGATGAAAAAAATATGCGAGGAACTACACCAGCAAGACAGTGAGCAGACGCGGAAGATGGCCGCGACCATACTGGCGAACGCCCTGGTGTTCCACGAGAGCCTGGCTCGCGGCGAAGGCGACCTCTATGAGGTGCGGACACTGGATGAACTGCGGGGCAAACGTGGTGGCGTGAACAAGGGCGATACGCTTGAGGACTGGAAAAGGATTCTGAAGGTAAACTACTGGCCGATTTTCGACATTGCCCGGCGCATCCTAGAGGTCATCCCCGCGGATACGTCCCGCCCGCTCCTTGAAAGTCTGGTCACGACCGCTACCGAGTTAGTGGCCAATCACATGATGCGGTCACATGACCTGACTGGCGCTGTCTTCCAGCGCCTGATAGCCGACCGCAAGTTCCTAGCGGCCTATTACACCGATCCGTCATCGGCGGCGCTACTCGCCGGACTGGCCATAGACCCCCTGACAACACTTGGCGGTGGCTCATGGTCAAAGGAAAATGACGTAACATCCCTGCGCATCGCTGACTTTGCCTGCGGCACCGGCACGCTCCTGTCCGCCGCCTACCGCCGCGTCAGCCAGCTGCATGAGGCTTTCGGCGGAAACGCCGAGACGATTCATCCCGAGATGATGTCCAATGCGCTAGTCGGCTGTGATGTATTGCCGGCGGCCGCCCACTTGACGGCCTCCATGCTCGCTAGTGCACATCCTACTGTTACCTATAAGGGAAGCTCAATAATGGCTTTGGGATTTGGAGCGCGGCCGGGAGGTGGATTTGCCCTCGGCTCTCTTGACTTGCTAGATCTGCAGCGTCCGCTTGACATCATCGCCGTCACGGCGAAATCTATAGGGGCCACCGGTCAGAGCGAACAGCAGGTCTGGGAAGCAGTCAATCACTGGTCGATGGACCTGGTTATAATGAACCCACCGTTTACCAGGGATACTGGTCATGAGGGCGTTAAAAGCACCGTGCCTAATCCTATGTTTGCAGCTTTTGGCTCTAAAGAGGAAGAACAAAAAGAGATGGCTAAAACCGCAAAGCGCCTGCTTCAAGGCACCTGTGCGCACGGCAATGCCGGTGAAGCTAGTGACTTTCTGGCTCTTGCTGACCGTAAATTGAAAATGGGCGGAATACTAGCGATGGTTATGCCTTTGACTTTGATGGCTGGCGAGTCTTGGGAAGACTCACGACAGCTCCTTCGTAAATCATACGATGATCTTACTCTGGTATCTATTGCCGGAGCGAAAGATAATGAAATGTCCTTTTCAAAAGATACGGGCATGGGCGAGTGCCTGGTTATCGGCCGCAAGGTCGGGCAGAGCCGTAAATGGGCTAGAGCAACGTTTGTAGTGCTTAATGAGAGGCCTTCATCCCCGATGACTGGCTCAGTTGCCGCGATTCAAATTCGCGGATTACGGGAGAGTAAACTCCGCAGGCTCGAAGATGGGCCGCTGAGCGGCAGCCTGTTCCACTTCGGCGATGACGTAATAGGCTACGCGATGGACGCGCCGCTACCCGAAGAAGGCCCCTGGAACCTGGCTCGTATCAAGGACGGCACACTTGCCCAAGTTGCCTACCAGATGACCTGCAATGGCCTTATATGGCTGCCGGGTGTAGCAAAGAATAATGCTATCCATGTTTCTATTACAACGGTTTCAGCTATTGGTCAGATTGGCCCCATTTCGCGAGATATTGATGGGGATACGCCTGACGGAGGAATACGCGGCCCATTTCAAACAGAAATTGTTAAATCCAAGTCAATGCCTACTTATCCGGTGCTCTATGCCCACGATGCCACGCGCGAAAGATGCATGGAGTTTGAAGCGGAGAAGGAAGGCTTCATACGCAAGGGACGAAGTCCCGAAGAAGATAAATTTGCTCAAGATAAAGCAGTAAGAATTTGGGCAACAGCGTCTCACTGTCATTTTAATGTCGATTTTAGGTTCAACAGTCAGTCGACCGGAATGCAGTTTACCAGCAGAAAAGCAATGGGTGGTCGTGCCTGGCCTTCCATCAAACTGGATAGCATTGAGCAAGAAAAAGCATTGGTTCTCTGGTCGAATTCATCCCTTGGTCTTTTGCTCCGATGGTGGCATGGCAATAAGCAACAGGCAGGCAGAGGCAGCATAGGGGTATCGGCTCTTGCCTTATTACCAGTATTAGATATCACAAAGTTATCTAAGGAAGCCCTTGCGAAGGCGGTCGCCATCTTCGATGATATGAAGCACAAGGAACTAAAGCCTGTGAATGAAATCGCTTATGACGCCGTCCGCGCGGAGATTGACACGCGCCTGGTCACGGAAGTGCTTGGATTCCCCTCTGAACTGGTGGCGCCGGACGGGCCGCTGGCCTTACTGAGGCAGAAGCTGGCGCTGGAACCGTCCATAGCCGGAAGCAAGTTGACGCAACAAGAATGACAATGCCGGAGACTTTGGACATCGCCGCCTTGAGAAGCGTAATCAGAGACGCAAAGGAAATAGCAAAGCGATACCGAAACCTGACCGACAAGCCGCTCGGAATCACCGGAGAAGTTGGGGAGTTCACGGCGGCCGAGTTGATGAACCTTCGGCTCACGGGAGCCAGGCAACCGGGCTATGACGCTGTTGCGTCTAATGGTCATCGTATACAGATCAAAGCACGTTGTATCCTGTCGGAGTCAAAAAGGAGCCAGCGTCTGGGAAGCATCAGGCTCAAACACGAGTGGGACACGGTAATGCTTATCCTGATGGACAGTGATTTCGAGCCTTTGGAAATATACGAGGCAAAGAGGCCAGACATCGAGCGCGAATTGAATAGGCCGGGTTCCAAAGCGAGAAACGTTCGGGGTTCGCTAGGTGTAAGCAAATTCAAGTCAATTGCATTGCTCGTATGGTCAAAACCTACGCAGTTTGATGTCTTGCGTTCAAAACTGAGGCCGCGATAGGGCCTTACCTTCCCCGTTCAGACTATACCCGCCGCTATTATGCCGAGATGCCCATAATTACCCTCCCCTCATCATTATCAATAACCCGCGCCCAGAGAGATACTAGCGTATAAATGCAATTATAAGCATCATCAGTTGAATTTCGTCTTTGCCTAGTGCTGAACAACCCGTCAGAAAGTTTAGGCGGGCGCGATGTCCTCGGGCTTCAAGCAGATGCTCCTGTTAAAAATACCGGCAAAACAAGGTATAATAGCGGAAAGCGGGGCGAAGCCAAAAAGTAAGAACTGGACTTCTGGTTGGCTATTCGGGGGACATAATACCTGATTTGTAGCAGGCTTAATTGGTATGGTGTCCCTGGGATTCTCAACTCTTACAATTCTTCCTTCATTAGGTACTTCCAGTTGTCCTGATATCTACCGCCATTATTTATCATCAAGGAACGCGAAACTACTGACCTATTAGTGTACCTCTTGATAAAGGGTTGTAGTTTATTCGATGGAATTATCCAGACAGAAGGATTTACTTTTGGATCACTGATCTTCCCATCGAATGTTAGAAAAACATAAACGTGATTCGGATTGTCGAGGACTCTGATATTATCCGCCGGCCAATCATATCGATCAGCTAGTGCTTTTACATCCAGGGTATAGATTATAGAATTCTGTACGACCAGAATGTCCACCGATTTCTTGTTCCCCAGAGTAAGTTGGGCTTCGATGCCCAGCCTATTCAACGCCGATAATACCCAAAATTCGCCAGCCAGATTCGTATTATATGGTGTGGTTTTCACTTGATTCCCCATTTCTTCCTTAAGGTATCAACAGTGAACAACCATGAAGCCACTTTAGGCTTACAGACGCTATTCTGATTTCCAAAAAATCCCATTTGCTTAACTGCCTGTCTAATTGGAACATCCTTGATCCAATTCACTCTTACGAAGTATTCCGCCCTTTCTTCATCATTTGCGTATTTCTTTAAAAATCCTTTATCCTTTTCATTCAATTCCAACGGTGTATTCAAGATTGGCACCATTTTATTATTTACTGCGACTTTGAAATCCTTAGCGATCGTGGCCGTTTCTTCGACAATACCAACACCAACATAGCCAGTTCTCGGAATGTTTACCCATACACGAGCTCCCTCTGTAAGTTGATTGAGAGTCTGGCTATACCAACTGCCACCACCTGCACTGATAAAACCATATTTGCGTGCGTCTTCCCAATTTCTGCCCATATTATGACCGAACGAGACGTAATACTCATTATTCCAACCCACTCGATTTGAGGAATCCTTGGGTAAATTGGCATGCTCCTGTGTTTCGGCAGGATTTATTAACCAAGCTCGACTGATATAGCGTTTTTCTCCATCCTTAAACACATTGAAAAAAAGTGTATTGATAGGTATTTCATAGTCATTCAAATACTTTACGATTCGTTCGGTACTTGGATCTAACTCAGACGCCACTATTACAATTTGATGATATGAACCTTTGATTTCCTCCTCACTGAATTCTTTATTAAATTTTTTATTCAATGCCTGATCGAGAGATTCGCTTGATGATTTTAATTTATTTTTCGAGTTCTTATATATACTAGCTACCTTAGCTGAATCAATACTCTTTACCCACGAGGCATAATCTATGGCTTGACTAACTACATCACGAGCAGTTTTGTTTTTCTTTAGTTCTATTACTATGAGATTACCATTTGCATCCATAGCTAAAACGTCAATAGAACCGCCGTATTCCGTTGGCACCTGCCTGCCTATTGCTAGCCAGCCGTCATTCAGAATTCCAATGTCATTACAAATCATCTCCTCGAGTTCATTCTCACTAGTTAACGAAGATATCGGAAGTTTTTCGGGAGTGTTACCTATTTTCCAAATTGACTGATTTACTGGCATGTTGCTTCACCTCCTACTGTAACTGTTTCCACTGAATAGGTCATTCATCCCATAAAATACTTCCCCCTAACTCGTCGCGAACGCCTCTCTCATTACTGACTGCATCAGCATTTCAGACTGCTCTTTACGTTCAGCAACTTGTTTCTCCAACTCGTCAATCATTTCCGTAAGCCTGCGTATCAGTTCAACAATAGCACCTTGTTCGGCTAATGGGGAAAATGCAATTACTAATGGTTTGAGAATTCCTAGCGTTAAATATTGTGTCAAAGAGCCAAGAGATTTTTCTCGTAAATACTCAAGGCTATATTCAAGAAGAATTTTTAAAAACCGATAGTTAAATTGTTCGCCCATCAATTTGTTTGCTGTTATCACGTATGTTCTTTGATACGCATTAAACTTACCTTTAAAATACTTGACATTATATTTACCAGCTGCATTGTTACCCGCTAATAGTACAGCCTCACAATCAAAATCGTAATTATCGATTTCAAGAGGCTCTTTTGAACAAGTGAAGAATGGGTATATACCTCCTTCAACCGCTGCATTTGAATCAAGTTTACCTGTATCAAAATTTACAATATCTCCTAATCGACACCATTCCCAACCCTCAGATAACTCAAATGGCTTTTCATCATCGGTGATTGTAGCCAGAGGTTTTCCCCTTTTAATCTTACCCTCTTTAATTAATCGTTCTTTTTCTGCTTCTATTTTTTCTAATAATTTAGAGGCGTGATTGTCTCCGCTGATGAGTGCCGGCTGTTCTCGACGCCAGCTGGCGGTCAGCTTTCCTTCTATTGCCTCCTGTATTACTTGTTGGCGGAGATTAATAATGTGAGACTGCTGCTGGTTGTTATTTTTGCTTATCAAATCAATCTCATTTTCAGCAGTGTTAAAGAATGATACGATTTCCTTTTGTTTATCAATATCTGGTAATAAAATTTCGAGTGGTAGTAAATGTTTTGGTTTGATTTCTGTTTTTATCCCACCTTTAACCTGATCTTTGAGTGCCTGAACAAACGACGGGCTCTTAATAAATCGCTTAAAGTAATTAATATCAACTTGGTTCTTGTCGAATACATAAGAAGAGTAATGAATGGTAGCCGTAATCGGTTCTTCACCATAGTAAACAGCAATAGCGCCCTTTGAAACATTAATCCCCGATATGACAAGGTCCCCAGGTTCGATAATGATCATATCAGTTTTAGAATCTTTGTCGGTAAGATATACATTTCCTGAGAAATCTATCTTATCTAACCTTTTCAGGCTTCGTACGGCTTCATCATTTGGGCGATATCTTCCCACTCGTTCTTTTAAAAACTGGCTAATTCGTACTTTTTGCAGATTAACCATTTAACTCTGCCTTCAATTTCTTTAACAGCTCATCGCTTTCCTTAAATGAATCTTGAAGCATAGAGATTATTTCCGCGCTTGAGTAACTCTGTTCCTCTTCTGCAATATGAGGATTCTTGATATCAAGGTTATGATTATTGGCTACAACTGTATCAATAGAAACTCTCCATGCCTGTTCATTTTCTTCCCGATTGTTCCACCATTCTTTAAGGTTATCGAATTCCCTCTTCTCTATTGGCTTTGTTTTACTATAAGCTTTCACTCCTTCAGGTAACTTATGTTCCCAGTACCATATCTCCTTAGTCGGTTTTCCCTTTACAAAGAAAAGCATATTAGTCGCAACACTTGCATAAGGCTGAAAGACTGAATTTGGTAAACGCACGATTGTGTGCAGGTTGCAGGTTTCCAGTAGATGTTGCCGGATACGCTGCTTTACTCCTTCGCCCGTTAGCGACCCGTCCGGCAATATAATGCCAGCTCTTCCTCCATCGTTAAGGTACCGTATCATGAGTACCAGAAAAAGGTCTGCACTTTCGGTAGTACGGAAGTTTTGAGGGAAATTGGTCTCTACCCGGTCAGCAACGGAGGCTCCGAAAGGCGGATTTGTAAGGATTACATCTACCCGATCGTTATGCCCAATCGAGGTATATTCGCGATTCAAACTATCAATATAATCCACGTTGGGTACTTCGATATCATGCAAAATCAGGTTAGTTACACAAAGCATAAAGGGTAGGGGTTTCAATTCCATTCCGTGGATATTTCTTTCAAGCGTTGCGAGGTCTTCAACGCTCTTAACATCTTGCTTGCGGATGTTTTCTATTGCGCTGGTTAAAAATCCTCCAGTACCGCAGGCCGGGTCCAGTACCTTTTCTCCTAGCCGGGTATTAATCATTTCCGTAATAAACTCGGTTAAAGCACGTGGCGTATAGAATTCACCGTAGTTACCAGCACTTTGCAGATCCCGCAAAATCGTTTCATAAATATCGCCAAATAGGTGGCGGTCCTCAGAGCTATTGAAATCGATTTGGTTTAATTGATTAATCACCTGGCGAATGACAGTGCCGTTTTTCATGTAGTTATTAGTACCAGAAAATATGTCATGGATGATCAGAGTGCGTTTATTACCAGAACTCAAGTCAAGGTTCTTCAGTTGCGGCATGAGTTGACTATCGATGAAGTTCTGGAGTTCGTCGCCGGTAATACCCTCATCATCAGCTGCCCAGTTTCGCCATTGAAGTTCTTTGGGTATAGGGGAAACGTACTTTTCATTCATCATCTCAATTTCTTTGTCTTTATCATCCAGTATCTTAAGACTTATCATCCAGCCTAATTGCTCGATACGCTGAGCGTCTCCAGATACTCCTGGGTCCTTTCGCATGATGTTCTGAAGTGTCTTAATGATATTTCCAATATTTTTCATGATTGTCCTTTACACTACAGCATAGATTTCGCGCTCCAGTTCCTCGATGACATGTAGATACTGGTCACGACCGCCAAAAATATCTACTATTTCAGTAGGTGTACCAATCTCGATGAATGGCTCTACGCGTAAGACTTCCATATTCTCAATATTTTCGATACCTTCATCGGCATATTTTTCTAGAAGGGATTCGATAATCTCACGGGCCTCTTCACCATATTTCATAAAGTAATTTTTCTTCTTGACTCTTTCTGCGCGTTCCCTTCGGGTAAGTGCAGGCATATCCCAGGCGACATGGCAGATAAGGTCAAAAATATCCAGGTCCTTTTTTACTTCCGATTGCAGATTTTGGAGAACAATTCCACGTGATTCCAATTCATCTACAATCGCCATTTTCTTTTGGGCTCCGTTCCAACGGGAAAGGAAATCATCAAGCGAGCGAAACTCTTGTAAGAGACTCTTCTTGGTATAATCTCTAAGACTTTCGGTGATTATTTTACCGTTTGCGTCCAAATATTGAACGCGCTCATTTAATACTGAAACATCAACTCCTGATACGTATACCTTCGGCGATGGTTCAGAAACAATCGGGCCTCCCTGGATAATTCTAGGTTGACTTTCATATTCAATCGGTTGCTCTTCACCGAAATCAACCGGATTGCCTGTCTCTGGATCGATAACCTCTTCCTCAGGGTGGATATCCTGGTCCGTTAATTCTTCTTCGCTACCTATTTCCTTAACCATAATTGGAGGCCCGTCAAAGGCCGGATCGGCAAACAGGTCGGTAACGTTCCGGAAGTCCATAATGGTAAAATACATTTTGCCATACTCCTCATTAATACGAGTCCCCCTACCAATAATCTGCTTAAATTCGGTCATGGAATGGATATTGGAATCCAAGACTATTAATTTACATGTCTGGGCATCAACGCCAGTTGTCATCAATTTCGATGTAGTAGCTATGACCGGATATCGCTCCTCGGGATTTATAAAGTTATCCAATTCCCGTTTGCCCTGTTCGTCGTCACTGGTGATACACATTACATACTTATAATTTTCCAGAGCTAAATCCACATTCTCTATAGCTAAAGCTTGCCTCATACGTCTAGCGTGCTCGATATCTACGCAGAAAACAATGGTTTTATCAAATCTGTCCGTCTTTCCCAAAAATTCGGACACCTTTTGAGCTACGATTCTAGTACGTTCATCGATGACTAAATTCCTATCAAAATCCTTTATATTATATATTCTGTCTTCAACTAGATTTCCCGCCTTATCTGTTTTACCAACTTCTGGGCGCCATCCTTCAAGATCGACGTTTATCCCTATACGAATGACTTTGTAAGGGGCTAGAAAACCATCCCCAATTCCTTGCTTGAGCGAATAGATATAGATAGGCTCGCCAAAATATTCTATATTGGATACTTCTTCAGTTTCTTTCGGTGTAGCAGTTAGCCCAATTTGCGTGGCGCTACTAAAGTATTCAAGGATTGCCCGCCAGGCAGCATCGGCATCAGCACTTCCACGGTGGCATTCGTCAACCACAACAAGATCGAAAAAATCCCGACTGAACTCTTTATAGGCGTCTTTGTCTTCGTTATAGTTAGTCAGTCCCTGGTAAAGAGCTAGATAGATCTCGTATGCCTTATCAATTTTCTTCTTCTTAATTATCGTCATTCGGTCCGAAAAGTGTTTGAAATCACCGCGCTTTGTTTGGTCGATAAGAACATTTCTATCTGCCAAGAAAAGTATCCTTTTTTTAATCCCAGCTCTCCAAAGTCGATAAATAATCTGGAAAGCTGTGTAGGTTTTTCCTGTTCCAGTTGCCATTACAATAAGAACGCGATTCTGCCCTTTAGAAATAGCTTCTATAGACCGGTTAATTGCGATCTGCTGATAGTATCGTGGCGAACGTCCAGAACCATCAAAAAAGTAATCAAAGGAAGCGATACTCTCTTGCTCTGGTGTTTCAAGCCCCTTGAATTTCTTGTACATTTCCCATACTTCTACTGGGGAAGGAAATGACTCTAACGATAATTCTCTTTCAAGATCTTCGGACAATACGGACCTGTCATGTTGAATAAAACCATCGCCGTTAGAACTGAAAGCTACGGGGACATCTAATATCTGCGCATAATCCAATGCTTGTTGAATCCCGGCACTAATGGGATGGTTATTGTCTTTGGCTTCAATTACAGCAACAGGGATATTAGGCTTTGCATAAAGAATGAAATCCGCACGCTTTCTCTCTCCTCTAACGGCTTTATCACCTTTAACAAAGATACGACCGTTAGTAAAAAAGACTTCTTCTCGAATTTGCTTTTCTATATCCCAACCAGCCTTAACCAGAGCTGGTAAGATGTATTTTGTACAAATATCTCTTTCCGATAGTTCTTTTTTCGAAATCATTTCTATATTTTTACTCTTACGTGAAAATATCTAAGTCAATCTTTTCTACCAGTCAAATTATAAACTCATTTTAACTGGTTATACAACATAATCTTATTGGGGTACAGAGACAATTGTGTCTGTTCATTGCTTATGTGCTAGTGTGCCAAAAAGTTTAGACAGGCGCGGTGTCCTCAATCTTATAGCAGATGCTTCTGTTAAAAATACCGGCAAAACAAAAGGAATAGTAAAAATTAAAGATAAAAAATCAAAATGACATGTCAAAATGCAAAGATTTTAGCCTCCCTTGATGGGAAAGGATTAAGGTGAGGGTGAAGGAGGGAGAATCGTAAGAGGAGATTCTTCGCTTCGCCCGCAATGACAAAGGGTAAAGGGGCTCGCAATGACACGGGAGGTTATGCTCCTGTGGGACTATTTGACAAAAAATGTAGTCTATGCTAATCTTATACCATAATCACGATGAGAGGCCATCCAAAGGGGTTGGTCCCGCGGTAATGCCTCTCTTTTTTCGTTTACC
>Ga0307443_1000728_pt1 | contig 20522 bp, 19 predicted proteins | sample SalMarSW160220MG_FD_202148 | JGI IMG/M metagenome (GOLD analysis project Ga0307443, IMG submission 202148) | Salt marsh sediment microbial communities from the Plum Island Ecosystem LTER, Massachusetts, United States - SW1601-220 | ecosystem: Environmental > Aquatic > Marine > Intertidal zone >... | reverse complement strand
GATCTTCCGCCACCAGCGCTACTGAAGGAGCCGTGAGCATAAAATCAATTAATCCCGGGAAAAAATCTTTACCCTGGTGGGGACGATAAAATTCTTCTGCCTTTTTTTCATTTAGGCGAATCATTTTTAAGCCCACTAGCTTAAATCCCTCTTTTTCTATGGTCTGAATAACCTCACCAATCAATGTCTTGCACACTCCATCCGGTTTAATTAATATCAGGGTTCTCTCCATCTTCCTATTTCAACCTTCCTTTCCTTCACGAGCCAGGGCAATTTTTCCTGTTCGGACCAGTTTTTTAACCCCGAAGGGCCTTAAAAGGGTAAGAATTCCCTTGATCTTGTCTTCCGTCCCTGTTGCCTCTATGGTAAAGCTGAAGGGATGAATATCCACTATTCTTGCCCGGAAAATATCTACTATGCGCATGATCTCAGCCCGATCTGCTCGCTTTGCGTTTACCTTTATCAAGACGAGTTCTCGCTCTACCGTATCCTGGTTGGTCAAATCGACCACCTTGATTACATCTATCAATTTACGTAGCTGTTTTATAACCTGTTCGATGATCTGATCATCTCCGGGAACAACCATGGTGATGCGGGAAACAGTGGGATCTTCCGTTTCCCCCACCGCCAGGCTGTCAATATTAAAACCTCGAGCGCTGAAAAGACTGGATATGCGGGCCAATATCCCGAAGCGATTCTCTACCTCTACCGAGATAATATGTCTCATTAGTTTCCCTTCTCTTTGATCCAGCCCATCATTCCCCGTAGTTTCTTTCCCACCTTTTCTATTAAATGCTCCTCATCTTTTTTTGTCAAAGCATTGAATACAGGCTGGTTAGTGTGATTCTCCATTATCCATTCTCGGGCAAATTGACCGGACTGAATCTCGTGCAAGATCTTTCGCATCTCCTCTCGGGTCTTCTGGGTTATAATTCGGGGACCCCTGGTTAAGTCTCCATACTGAGCAGTGTTACTTATAGCTGATCTCATTCCACTTAGTCCACTCTCCTGCAGAAGGTCCACGATGAGCTTTAGTTCATGTAAGCACTCAAAATAGGCCATCTCAGGTTGATAGCCTGCTTCTACCAGAGTCTCAAACCCAGCCTTAATCAATGCAGTAACTCCTCCACATAAAACCACCTGTTCTCCAAATAGGTCGGTCTCTGTCTCTTCCCGGAAAGTGGTCTCGATAACTCCGGCTCTGGTTCCCCCAATGCCCTTGGCATAGGCTAAAGCAATCTCTTTGGCTAAGCCACCAGCATCCTGCTCGATAGCTATCAAACAGGGAACCCCCTTTCCTTCTTGGTAAGTTCGGCGCAGCAGGACTCCCGGACCTTTAGGGGCCACCATGAAGACATCCACCCACTGGGGAGGGACAATCTGATGAAAATGAATGTTAAATCCATGGGAGAAACCCAGGGCATTACCTTTTTTCAGAAGAGGAAGAATATCCGTCTGATAGAGTTTTGCCTGGAATTCATCAGGAATGAGAATCTGGATAATGTCAGCTTTTTGAGCTACCTTTTTGGCGGTCTCCACCTCAAATCCTGCCTCTTTTGCCCGCATCCAGCCAGGAGAGCCCTCGAGCTCACCTACTATGACTTTAAGTCCACTGTCTCTCAGGTTTTGTGCCTGAGCATGCCCCTGATTTCCGTAACCAACTATGGCAATCAGTTTTTCTTTTAACACACCTAAATCCGCATCCTTCTCATAATAGATCTTGGCCATCAGCTTTCTCCTCTCAATAAATGGGTGTTCCTTCCCTTCCGGTTAACTCACGGAACTTCATCATCAATTTTTTGGTGATCGACCCTGGCATGCCGTCTCCAATCACTCTTCCATCTATCTTGGTTACTGGCATCACCTCAGCAGCCGTCCCGGTGAGGAAACACTCCTCACTGGAGTAAAGAGCCACCGGAGTAAAAATTTTCTCTTCCACAGGAATTCCTTCCTCTCGGGCTAAATCCATTATTGTGTCCTGGGTAATTCCCTTCAGAATCCCTATCCAGGGGGGAGGGGTGATTAAATGACCATCTTTTACCATGAAGATGTTATCAGCCGTACACTCGGCAACATACCCATCCTTGTTTAACATTATCCCCTCTGGCACCCCCTGTAAGTTTGCCTCCAGTTTAGCCAGGATGTTATTGAGGTAATTGAGAGACTTTATTCTGGCATTTAAGGCAGAGGGAATATTCCTTCGGGTGGAGACAATTACTACCTCCAGGCCCTTTTCATAAAATTCTTCCGGATATATGTTTATCTTATCGGCGATAATAATAACATCTGGGTGAGGACATTTACGTGGATCAAGACCCAGATCTCCTTCTCCTCGAGCCACTACCAATCGAATATAGGCATCCTTTAATTTATTCTTCCTTAAAGTCTCAAGGAGCCTGCCTTTTAATTCTTCTCTTGATAAGGGGATCTCTAAATCGATGGCCTTAGCCGATTCCCATAATCTCTTGAGGTGTTCCTCAAGCTTAAAGACCCTTCCCCCATAAGCAGCTATTCCCTCAAAGATCCCGTCTCCGTAAAGAAATCCGTGGTTAAAAACCGAGATTTTGGCCTGATCCTTGGGGAAATATTCTCCATTTATATAGACCCATTGTTCCATTTCCTCACTCCTCATTCTATATTAATATTAACACAACCTTTGCTGCCTAGCGACTTACATTAGAAAAAAATGTCCGAGGTCTTCAGTCAAAACCGAGAAAACAAGTCCTAAGTCTTAGTTGTTTATTATCGTTTTTTTGGCCTCATCTGAGGAAAGAGAATAACGTCCCGAATAGAGGCAGAGTCAGTTAATAACATAACCAACCTATCTATTCCTATGCCCAGGCCCCCGGTGGGAGGCATCCCATATTCTAGTGCTTCCAGGAAGTCCTCATCCAGTGAGTGAGATTCTCCTTTTACTTCCAGCATCCTCTTTCTCTGATCAATGGGATCATTCAATTCAGAGTAAGCATTGCCCAATTCCTCTGCCCCTATGAAGATCTCAAATCTTTCAATGAGAGCCGAATTTTCTTTTTTTCTCCTGGCAAGAGGTGAAGTTTGGGAAGGATAGTCAATTACAAATGTGGGCTGAATGAGCTTGGGGACAACCCGGTGGTCCAGAAGATGTTCGATTATCTGATCGTCTCGTAACCCCTCAACTTCCAGCCCCATCTCGGCAGCGGTCTCTCTGAGCTGAGATGTGTCCTGGCAATTCAGTTCAATGCCGCCTATCTCCTTTAAAGCTCTCTCAAAAGTTATCCTTCTCCAGGGAGGAGAAAGGTTAATTTCATCTCCTTGATAGCTAATCTTTAGGGTTCCCTTTAACTTACTGGCCACTTCACACACTAGCACCTCGGTGAGTTTCATCATCTCCTCATAGCTGCTGTAGGCAGAGTAAACCTCAAGCATAGTAAATTCAGGATTATGGAGTCTATCCATGCCCTCATTTCTGAAATTCTTGTTTAGCTCGTATACCTTTTCTATTCCCCCCACCACCAGTTTCTTCAGGTAAAGCTCTGGAGCAATCCGAAGATATAAGTCCTCCCCCAGGGCATGGTGATGAGTTCGAAAGGGCCTGGCGGTGGCACCCCCAGGAATGGGCTGCATCATAGGTGTCTCCACCTCCAAAAACCCCTTTTTGTCCAAAAAGTCTCTTATGAATTTAATTATGGCTCCCCGATCCAGAAAAATCTTTTTAGTGTCCGGATTTGACAGAAGATCAAGATAGCGTTTTCGGTAACGAAGTTCAACATCCTGGAGCCCATGCCACTTCTCTGGAAGAGGACGAAGTGACTTTGCCAGGAGGAGAAAATCAAGAACCTCGACAGTTAACTCTCCGCTCCTGGTCCGGAAAACTCTTCCCTTCACTCCCATAATATCTCCCAGATCTAGCTTCTTAAACAGAAAATATCTTTCTTTTAAAGTTTCTTCTCTTGCGTAAATCTGGATTTTGCCTTCCGCATCTCTTATATCGGCAAAGCTTGTCTTTCCATGCCCCCTTAGGGTGATAATTCTTCCTGCTATTTCCACCTTTACATCTGTCTTCTCGCCTGAGGTCACAGTCTCACACTTTTTGGCTATCCAGCCTGTGGTATGACGGGGAATAAATCTGGTTAGATAGGGGTTTTCTTCTTTTTCCATCCAGAGCTTAAGTTTATCCTGGCGCTCCTTTACTAGACGCTCCTCTGGTGAATTTATCCTCTTCTTTTTTTCTTCCATGTGAATCACGCTTCTCATCACTAATTTTGCCTATTTTACACAACTACTCGGCCTTGTCAAACGACGCAGCTCTTGAGTCAATCCGGAGATTAGCACCACGAGCTGTCTTAAAAAGGTTAAGAGAATTTGGCGAAATAGTCGGTGTGCCGCTGCGGGTACATTCGCTTGACAAAATAGTTATTTATCTTATAAATGAAACATGTAAGAGGCTGAATTCTTGACACTGCGAGAAAAATGGTAGCTTAATTATGGCTTTCAGAAGAAGGGTAGCAATTACAGGACTTGGGGTTCTCTCGCCCATAGGTATAGATAAGGAAGAGCTCCAGAAGAACCTAATAGCTGGGAAGTCAGGAATCAACCCAATTACCCGTTTTGATACGTCTCCATATCCATGCAAATTGGCAGGTGAGACAAGGGATTTTGATCCGCTAAATTATATGTCAGAGAGAGAAACAAATAGAACTGAAAGATGTACGCAGTTTGCCCTTGCAGCTACCCAAATGGCAATGAAAGACGCAGGAATGACAGAAAAAGATGTTGCACCGGAGAAAACGGCTACATCTTTTGGAACTACAATAGGAGGAGTGGGATTTCTTTTTGATCAATACCAAAATTTCTTGAAGAAAGGTTCTCTCTCCATCCATCCGTATACGTCTTCTATAACCTATCCAAACGCTCTTTCGAGCCATGTGGCTATAGCATGGAATGCTCAGGGTCCCAGCAAAACCTTCTCTTCTGCCTGCACTTCTTCTTTTGATGCCATTAGTTACGGGTTTGACTTAATAAAAGCTGGGAAAGCAGAGGTAGTTCTTGCCGGTGGCTCAGAAGCCCTACTTTTTCCTATGTTTTTTGCTTCAATATCTCTTTCTAAGATACTGTCTGAAAGAGCTCAAGATAAGGGTGGTACACCTCGACCTTTTGATGCCCAAAGAGACGGTACCATTTTGAGCGAAGGAGCCGGGGTGTTAGTTCTGGAGGATTATCATAGAGCCATGGTAAGAAGTGCAAAGATATATGCGGAAGTTATGGGTTATGGATTTAGTTGCGATGCATATCGTATAAGAGCTCCTCACCCGGAAGCAAGAGGAATTCGTGAAGCTATACAACGGGCATTATTGAGCAGCGAAATCAATCCGGAAAAAATAGACTATATCCAGGCTCACGGCACTGGCACTAAAATAGGTGACTTGCTTGAGACACAGGCCATCAAAGAAGTATTCGGACAACATGCTTATAGAATAAAGGTCAGCGCTATTAAGTCTATGCTCGGGCACCTCATGGGAGCAAGTGGCGCGGTAGAGCTGTGCGCCAGTTTGATATGCCTCTCTGCAGGAATGGTTCCACCCACTATCAACTATGAATATAGAGACCCTCATTGTGACCTGGATTATGTACCCAACATGGCCAGAAGGGCAAAGATAGATTATTTTATGAGCAATTGTTTCGGTTTTGGAGGTAAGAACGGTGTGTTAATTCTTAGAAATTTAAAATCGTAACTTTATCTATTACATTTGATTGATTCACCAGGTTAGGGTCTAGGAAACGTGAAGTCATGAATATTCTGGTAACGGGGGCAACAGGATTTATAGGAAGATTCCTGGTAAATAGGTTAGCCACAAATAACGATAGGATTATCTGTTTGGTAAGACAGCCAGTTGAGCGGTACCCAAAGCTGAACAAAGCAAACGTAGAGTTAAAAAGGGTGGATATTCTTGATAAAAAGACTTTAGTGAAATCGATTCCTGAAGTTGAAGTGGTATATCATCTGGCAGGAAAAGTATTTGCAAAGCAAAAAAGGGGTAATCCCTACTACAAGGTAAACACAGAAGGTACAAAAATTTTGGCTCAAGCTGTGATGAATTCTTCCAGGGAGTATCCAAGATTTATATTCTTGAGCAGTATTGCCGCAGTAGTGGGAAAAAATTATGGTGTAGTGAACGAGAATACTTTACCTAATCCAATTACCCGATATGGAAAAAGTAAGTTAGAGGCTGAAAATATACTGCTGCAATACAAGAGACAATATGGGCTTCCTGTGACCATAATTAGATCCGCTTTAGTTTATGGACCCGGGGACAATATTTTTTCTCGGTCGACCTTATTATTCAAGATGGTGAAAAGGGGCATAAGGCCACTTGGAGATGGAAATAGCTTACTTAGTTTGTGTTACATAGAGAACTTAATTGCTCTCTTGGAGATGCTAAGGCATATCAAGATAGTGCCAGGTGATATCTACTTTGTTGCCGATGAAAAACCACGTGCACTAAATGAATGGGTTGAGATTATAGCAGATGCTGAAGGTGTTAGTTCCCCAAAAATCAAAATCCCTGACCTTCTAGCCAACATACTTGTCAGATTTGGACCTCATAGTGTAAGAAAATTAATTAATGAGATACGATCAAATTGGGCCTGTGTTATTTCCAAAGTCCGGGAGGAATTAGGCTACATTCCCCCATTTAGCTCCGAGATAGGCATTCGAGAAACTGTTACCTGGTATAAAAGTAAAGGGATAATTTAAATGGAAGTAACCATCTTTGTGATATCGTCGCTGTCTGCGTTTGTTGTGAACACAGGCATGGCGATATTCGTGTATCTGAAGAATAGAAAAGTAGCAAGAAATCAACTGTTCTCTTTACTTTGCGTGATGATAGGTACATGGTGTTTGTATCCCACTATTATGGCTTCCAATCTCGATGCACATTCTCTGCTTTTTTTTATCCGTATAATATACCTGTTCGCCATCTTTTGCCCAAGCATTTATTTGCACTTTATTCTGGAAATTTTAGGTGAAGCCAAACGTAAAAAACATATACTGTTTCCGAGTTATTTATTCTCGTTGACCTTTGCCTCTCTTGGTTTCCGCGACTGGTTTATTGCAGGAATTACCTCTTCCAATGTTTATAAATACAGTATCGTTCCTGGACCACTTTACACCATTTATGTAAGTGTATTCACAGTTATGATTATTTATGGATTCTATGTTTTGTTAAACAAATACAGAATTTGGTCAGGATTCAAAAAAAATCAATGTAAGTATCTATTTATTGGTTTTTTGTTAGCTTTTACTGGAGGATTAATGCATTTTCTTAGTGCGTATGGAATTGAAGAAAAAATTCCCCATGACATTTTCCTGGTTATGTTCACTTCTATTACTGCTTACTCTATCGTAAAATATCGTTTAATGGATATCAGGATTGTTTTCAGAACGGTGGTTACCTATTCATTGATGACAGCTTTTGTTACTTTATTTTTTATTTTGGTCATCTATTTGCCCGCTTTGTTGTTTGGCCCAATTAGTAGAATGTCCTCTTTTCTCTTGATGGGAATAATTTCATTTGGATTCGCTTTGTTGTTCAATCCCCTGAGAAACAGGATTGAAAATATCTTTGTCAATTTGTTCTATCCTGAAAGAGAAAGTTACTATCGAGAACTGAGAAAACGCACCCGAGAACTTAGTGCTATATTAGAAATCGAAGTTCTTTTTAATTTCATCATTGAAAAGGTTGTAAGAACCTTAGGTTCCTCTCTTGGATACTTGTATGTTCTAAATGAAAATTCAGGGATTTATGAATGTAAAGTAACATTACCTAAAAAAGACCACCTTCAGGAAAACTTCGATAGCAAAAATGTACTTGTGACTACATTACAGGAAAAGAAAAACGTGTTACTAGAGGAAGAATTGGCTCTCCTGCCCTCAGAAGTTCAAGATGCAATACAGAGTATTTTTAACAAGCTTCGAATTAAGTTAGTTCTTCCCTTATTATTTAGAGACCAGATGGTTGGATTTTTATGTCTCGGAGGGAAGTTATCCGGGGATATTTATACAAACTTGGATATTCAGCTTCTTTCTTTATTTTCTGATGAAGCCTCTATTGCTTTAGAGAATGCAAAGCTGTTTCAGCAAGTAAAGAATATGAAGGACTACAACGAGGGAATTCTGCAAGGGATGCGAGGCGGGGTTATCAGTCTGGATGGCAATGGTGGAATTTCAGCCTTCAACTTGCAAGCAGAGAGGATCACTGGATTAAGTAGAGAGCACATAATAGGCAAAAAATACTCTGTTCTTCCAATCCCACTGAATAAAGTGTTTGAAAGTGAGTATAAGGGGGAAAAAAGTTATGCTGATGAGGAGATCTCTATTGAGGTTAATAAAGGTCAAGGCAAAAGGATCCCGGTTATGATTAATACTAGTGTTTTGTATGAAGAGACTGGTAGTGAGATTAGACAGGTTATTTGTGTTCTTACCGACTTGACGAAACTAAAAGAATTGGAAGCAGAGGTAAGAAAGGCAGAAAGATTAGCCACAATGGGTTTAATAGCAGGTGAATTAGCTCATGAGATAAAGAACCCTCTTGTTTCAGTAAGAACACTGGCTCAATTACTTCCGGACAAATACGGAGATGAGGAATTTAGAAACGAATTTATGACCCTTGCTCTGAAAGAAATAGATAGAATAGATGAAATGGTCAACAAATTGTTTAGTCTTACTTTGAAAAAAGAAAAGAGGGAATACGTCAAGGTAAGTTTATCAGAACTATTAGAAGAAATTCTTGAGGATATGAGTATACAACTAAGTGCTAAACGTATTCAAATTATAAAAAAATATTTATCTCAACCCAATGTGTTTGCAGACAGAGCTGAGCTAAAAAAAACATTTTCCAACATTGTCACAAATTGCACCGAAGCAGTTGATGAGAAAGGGGAAATTTATATAGATATTGAACAGAAGAAAAACATGAGATTACCTAACGTGGTAACTTTTAAGGATAATGGCCCCGGATTTTCTGAGGAGTCTATAGAAAAAGCATTTGATGTCTTTTACACTACCAAACGGAAAGGTTCGGGACTGGGTTTATTTGTAGCGTATCGAGTTATCCGAAACCATGATGGAAGAATACATATTGGTAATTGGGAACGAGGGGCAATGGTGACTGTTGAATTGCCTTTCTATAGCCAAGATCGTCCTGGTAAAAGTAAAAAGGTGCACTGAATATTGTGCCGGAGAAAAATTAAAATAAAAAGTAGGCATGGAAGAGAAAATGGCTAGCATACTTTTTATCACCCGTGAAAGAAAAAGAGAAAAGTTTTTAAATGATCTCTTAGGATCAGAGTATCTGATTATCACGGAGAATGAGCATCGAAAGATTAGAACCTTAAGTTTGATGGTAGATCTTATAATTATTGACTTTTCCTCTATGGTGTGGGATGGTCTGGATATCATCCCACTGATAAGAGGGTTCAATGACTCAGCGGTGGTTTTGGGAATAGGACGGAAGATAGACGGAAGGATAATCCAGGCAGCACGGGAGAAGGGGCTTGCCGAATATGTAGATATAGACAGGGATGTTACCCTTCTTCCTGAAGTGGTAAGAGAAAAGGTGGAAAAAGAGATGTTAATCTCAAGAATGAAAGAAGAAAGAATCTCCAGAGAATCGTTTCATCCTTTCTCATCTTCAGAAAAAGAGAGAACTTTCTCCTCAGAAGAGTGGCAATTTTTAGAGCAAATGTCACGCTTCCTGATCCATGGGTATAATTTAGATGAACTTGTGCAATTTTTTCTGGGTCTTTTAAACAGGCTGTTCGGAATAACCCGGCTTTCCCTTCTTTTAAAAGATAAAATGGAAAAAACCTATCGGATAAGAGCCTGTCTGGGGATGACAGAGGAAATGAAACAATACGTTCAACTTTATCCTCAGCAGGGATTAGTGAAGTTCCTTGCCAGAGAAGGCACAGTAATAACCAGAGAGCGTATCCTGCAGACTGATTTTAAAACTGCCTATGAGATAAAACAACAGATGAAGCTTATTCACTCCAATGTTGTAGTTCCCCTTTCTGCCCATGGTGAGCTAATAGGAATACTGGGTCTTGGGCCGAAGATCACTGGAGAGGAGATATCACCCAGGGTGATTAAAGAGATCTTTTTATTTTGCAATCAAGTTGGACTTGCTATACAAAATATTTTGTTTTATGAGGAGATGCACTGCCAGAAAAAGTATATTGAGAATGTCCTTAAAGATGCCACCAGTGGTGTAATAAGTGTAGATACCGAACAAAAAATCACAACCTGCAATCCCCGGGCTCAGAAAATGTTAAATCTTGGTGAATATCAAAATTTAACGGGTAAGGATATAAGAAAACTCCCCTCACCTTTGGGTGACCTTTTATTCGAAACTCTCACTCAGGGCACCCTGTATGAAAGAAAAGAAGTTTATGTTCCAGCTATAAAACACTGGCTGGGCGTAAGTACCAGTCAGGTGAAAAATGCCAAGGGAGAGGTTTCAGGAAGTATGATGATATTTACAGACCTTACTCCCATTAAATATCTACAAGAACAGAAGGAAAAAGCGCAAAAAAGGGATTTTCTTGCTCAGGTAGCCGTTCGTCTCTCTCATGAGTTGAGAAACAGTTTGGTTCCCATTAAGTCCTTAGCTGAGCTTCTACCCTCAAAATACCTTGATGAGGAGTTTCGAAAAAGACTATTTTCTGTAGTAACAAAAGAAATTGAGCGAATAGATAATCTTATTGAACGTCTGGTATTTTTCAGCCAGCCTCTACATCTGGATAAAGCCGCTGAATCATTGCTCAGTTTAATCACCGAGACTCTGGAAAACGTTAAAAAGAAGACGTTCACGAAGAGAGAGGTCCAGTTAAATATTAACTGTAAGGAAGAGAACCTGCAGGTTTACGTAGATAAAAAAGCTATAATTGAAGCTTTTGGTCATATTGTAAGTAATAGTATCGAGGCGGTAGCAGAAGAGGCGGCAAAAATAGATATTAACTGTGAGACTACAGATAAGTTACCTGACACTTTTTCAGTCAGGACCCGAAAAAAAATGGTCTCCCAGAAACCCACAGAATATGTGAAAATAGAAATTAGAGATAACGGCCCAGGTTTGCCAGCGAAGAATATAGATAAGAACAACATATTTGATCCTTTTTTCACCACCAAAAACAGAGGAATAGGTCTGGGGCTGACCATTTCTCAGAGTATTATTGAAGAACACGGGGGTTGTATAGTTCCTCTTAGTGAGGAGGGTAAGGGTACCACTATGGTGGTTTACCTTCCTCGCTATCGACCTCCCCTTTAAAAAACAAAGGAGCTCTGGAATTGGGAAATAAAAAGACAACAGTGTTTGTGGTAGATGATGAGAAAAGTGTGCAGGAATCAATGAGAATGATTCTGAAAGATAAATACCCGGTATTTACTTTTAATTGCCCGGAGGAAGCTCTGGCTGATCTTTCTCTGGAGCCAGATCTTATCTTTACGGACATAAGGATGTTTGCTATGAACGGTCTTGAATTCTTAGAAAAAATAAAAAAAATGAAACCTCAAGTAGAAGTTGTTATGATAACGGCCTATCCAGATTTTTCCTCGAGTCTACAGGCTCTTCGTTCTGGAGCCTTTGATTATATTGTTAAACCTTTTGGCAAGGATCAGGTACTGGAGGCTGCTGAGAGAGCTCTGCAGAAGAGAAATCAGGTTATAGAAAGCACCAGACTGATTAAGGACCTGCACGAAGCCATTGATCTTAATTATGAAGCTACTACCCAAGCTCTCGTTTTAGCTGTAGATGCCAAGGATTCTTATACGGCTGAACACTCCCGGAGAACTTCGGAACTTCTGGTCAGGATCGGGAAGAGGATTGGCATTCCCGATTCGAAGTTGATTAACTACAAACGGGCAGCAGAACTTCACGATATTGGTAAAATCGGAATTGAAGAAAGAATTTTAAGAAGAAAAGGATCTCTTTCTCCTTTTGAACTTGAGAAGATAAAACAACACCCCCTTATCGGTTATCAAATCCTTCGTCCAACCGTCTTCCTTAAGGAAGGGCTGGATATTGTTTTGTATCATCACGAAAGCTATGATGGTAGAGGATATCCGGAAGGTCTTAAAGGCAAGAAGATCCCTTTTCCGGCAAGACTCTTTGCAATAATAGACACCTATGACGCTATAACTACTGAAAGATGCTACCGAAGTAAGTTATCCCCTGGAGAAGCTATTGAAGAGATAATAAAAGCAAAAGGTAAACAGTTTGATTTTTCCCTGGTAGATCTTCTTGTTCCCCATTTTTTAAAATTTGAAAAAGATGGGTACCTTTCCAGGCTATAAAAAATATAGAGGATAACCAAAAAGGCAGGTTCTCTTATCGAGGAAAAGGAAGAAAGATGAAGAAATCAACGGAAGCAGGGGAATTCAAAAAGAAACGGAGGCAATACTTCAATCAGATAGAAAAAGAGCAGGAAGCAAAAATCACCCAACTAAAAAGATCATATGAACAGTTAAAGAGCCTGCTTGAAGTACAAAGGCTGATAAACTCTAGCCTGAACCTCAGAGAAGTGCTTGAACATAGTGTACACGCTGTTGAAGAAGTTATGGGAGTTAAGCGGTGCATCATTTTTCTAATGGAGAAAGAAACGGGTAAGCTGATTCCTAAGATATGGAAAGGGTACCAGAAGAAAACAATTAAAAAGAGATTAAAGGAGGATGCAAAAGAGAGCGTTTATCGAGTAGTCAGGGAAAGAGAAGCTCTCATAATTTCGGATAAAGAAGACCTAGCACATTTAAAAAGGGAAAAACCCCCTGGGTCCCGGCTGGCTGTGCCCATAATTTTTCAAAATCAAATTATAGGTGCTGTATATCTAGAAAGTAAGAGGGTAAATTTCTTTACTCCGGATCACTTGCAACTAATGAAAGACCTGGCCAACCAGATAGGGATTGCCATACATAATGTCTGCTTATATGAAGAGGCGAGGAAACTAGCTACGGTTGATCCCTTAACTGAGCTTTATACCAGACAGCAATTTGATGAGATACTTAAAAAGGAGCTGGAAAAGGCAAAAAGGTATCCAGTGGATTTATCCCTGGTGCTTGTGGATGTTAACAAATTAAAATATGTAAATGATCATTTTGGGCATACCAAAGGGGATTATCTTCTAAAGGAAGCTGCTCATCTTCTAAAAAGAAATGTAAGGAGCATGGACACAGTAGCTAGATACGGCGGAGATGAGATGGCTGTCGTTCTTCCGAACACTAGCGGTAAGCAGACCAGAGCACTGGTGGGGAGAATAAGGAAAGCAATTGAGCAATGGAATCGGCAAAACAAGGACTCGCCTCTGTCTATGAGCTTGAGTATAGGCTGGACTCTAGTCGATGGAAAAATGGATCTATCAGAGGTAGTTGCCAGGGCAGACGAAAAGATGTACGAGGACAAGAGAAGACAGACACAGTAAGTATTCAGTGAACCCCGTCATTTTTGGTAGTCGCAAGGCTCAGAGCCTGCGCACCCTAAAGGGTGCGGCTACCCTGAAAATTCAATGTGACACGGCGTTTACTGATTAAACTCTCTCCGACCGAAATGCGCCTTCCCTTCAATGTCATAAGTTTCTTATTTAACTAAATCACCTTATTCCAGAGCACTTTTCAAGGCGGCGATGGCTACTTTTAGTTGTTTCTCATCAGGCTCCTTGGTGGTGATTTTTTGCAGCCATAGTCCCGGAGCAGTTAATATTTTGACAATTTTGCTGTTTCTTCTTTTACGGGATAATCTGGTGAACTCATAGGATATACCGGCAATTAAAGGGACAAAAAGTAGCCTTGTCAAACGCTCGGAGATAGTATGGGGTCTACCTAAAAACATAAAAACTAAGATACTAATTACCATTACTACGAGAAGAAAGCTTGTTCCACATCCGGGATGATGGGTGGAATATTTTTTGATATTTTCGGGAGTCAAATCTTCTCCCGCTTCAAAGGCAAAAATACTTTTGTGCTCAGCTCCGTGATACTCGAAGACTCTTCTCATACTCTTCCAGAGACTGATAGCCCATATATATATCAAAAAGAAAGTTATTCTAATTAAACCATCGATAAGGTTAAACAGGAATCCTCCCTTGACGCCGATTAACTCTACCAGAATTAAAGGAAGGTAAAAAAATATGAAGAGGGCTAAAGAAAAACCCATAAGGAGTGATAAAATTAACCAGAGAGTGACAAATGTTTCTCCCTTTTTTTCTTTCTTGGCATCCAGGGTTTTTGTCTCGGGGTTCTCTTCTTCCATAGCTTCCTCAGCAGAGAAACTGAGAGCCTTTATCCCCAGGTATAAGGATTCAATGAGAACTACTGCCCCTCTAATGATGGGAATTTTCAAGAATTTAAATCTTTCAGTAAGGGCGATATAGGGCTCTTTTTTTATCATTATCTGGCCATTACTCTTTCGGATGGCTACAGTAAATGATTTTGGAGAACGCATCATTACTCCTTCTATGACTGCCTGTCCTCCCACTTGGAATTTTCTTGTTGAAACAGGCATCTTGGGAGCTTTATTTTTCTCATTCATCTTTGTTGACCTTCCAATGAGAGCCTATCCTTGAATTCTTCTTATTTGGCAAAAATTTCACTTTTCTCGTCCCAATACAATGTGCCCTTATAATAATAATATGTTCAAACAAGTCAAGAAATATCTCGGGATGGTTCCCCTCCGTTGCTGTATATAAGTTTCATAGCTCATAGCTCATCAAATTTACAAAAGTAGCCTGTCCCCTTTTATTTATCCCTCCTTCCGCCTAAGACCCCGTCCGTGAGGGCAGGGATACAGGCGCTTGACTTGTTTCAGTTCTGTGCTATAATTAGAATATGCGATATAAGACCAATTCTGGAAGCCACTCAGTATATTGCCTTCAGTTCCATTACGTAGCCTGCGTAAAATATAGGCGTAAGCTCATAAGCGATAAAATTGCCAAGAGGCTCAAGGAAATAAATAGCAGCGTTGCTAAAAAGTTTGGAGTTAAGATAATCCAGCAAGAATCTATGTCGGATCATATTCATATTCTCTTTGAGAGCAGACCTCAAATTCAGGAGTCTAAGTTCGTGAACAGCCTCAAGGCTGTCTCTGGCAGACTTCTATTTCGGGAGTTCCCTCAGCTAAAAAAGCACCTTCGAGCAGGACACTTCTGGAGTCCCTCCTATTTCCTAGCTTCTACCGGACAAGTAACCCTGGAGACTCTCAAAAAGTATGTAGAGAGACAAAATGCAAAGAACCTATAAATACCGTCTCTATCCCAACAAAGAGCAGTAGGGCGGGAACCGCCCGAATTCACGCCTTTGGAGACTGCCGTTGGGCAGTCGTCGAATTAGGAAGCCCCGTCCGTAAGGTCGGGGTAGTTCACTTCTTGCACTATATGTTTTCCTAATGATAATTATTTTAGGTTGGGTCACAAAATGGACTATTGAGATGATCCTTAAATAGTTAAATTTCTCTAAAATACTTGAAAATAAAAAACCTAGGAGAACATTGCTCTGACCCCAGGGGGAAGGATGCCCCAACCGAGATCTGGAGATATGAGATAAAGTTGACTCGCAAGATATAGGTAATTTTTAAACTTCCGGGACAGCTAAAAGATATTAAACGGTTGGTGTTAGATAAGGATAAAAATATATCTGAGTTAGTCAGGGAGATCCTGGGGAAGTATTTAAAAAATAAGTGAAAGAGGGAAAGAATGAAAATAGACGAACACCTTATTAAGAAAGTTCTTAACAAATTGTACCAAGACCACTTTCCCTATTCTGTGCGAGTATCGGCTTTAGAGAAGGAGCTTCAATTAAACCCTCAATCCATTGTAGCCGTCTTATATTACCTTAAAGATAAAGGTCTTGTTGAAAATAGTGAGGATGGATGGAGGATAAACGCTTCAGGGATAGACTCTTTACAAGGAATAGGTTTAATATAGGCTGTCACACCCAAGAGGAGATAGCAGAGAAAACCGTAGGAGAAGACGCAGTTATCAAGGTAAATATAAAGGCTAAGTCGGTAAGCATCGGAGGTAAGGTGGTCGGCGATGTTAACTGTGAAGGAAAAGTAGAGCTTTTTTCCTCGGGTAGTTTAGAGGGTAAAGTAAAAGCTTCTGATTTGACTATTGCTGAAGGAGCTTTCTTTAATGGAGAGTGTAGGATGGGTCCCTCGAAGTCACAGCTTATATCACCAAAATCGGACTAAGCCAGGCTTTTATAAAAAAATGCCAGAATACCCCTCAGTTTGCTGAGGGTATGAATGGCGGGGGTTATAAGGGGACTTCGTCCCTTTATCGAAGGAGAAGAGAAAAGAAAGGAGAGTTAAGATGAGGATTAGGGGACTAATAGTTGGTCTTTTGTTAGGTATAATTCTTTCTTTCACTCTCGTTTTGGGGTATGGGGCAGTTATGAGGTGGATGGATGAACGTAAAGCATCGCTTATACGTCTCCATCTTGAGGAGTCTAGGGTTAGTTACATAATGGGTAACCCGGATGATTTTTTATATGTCAATTTGAGTTATGACCCAACCGGGAGATGGGGAAGGGCTTGGTTCGAATTTCCTGAGGGTGTTAATGTTAATACGAAGGGTAAGTTTTGTGTAGAGGTTTACGATACCAGAGATGTATTTTCTAATAAAACTGAAACAGCTTTACTAGATCAATTTAAGAAGGAGTTGGAGGTTATATATTCGTTTGTAGATTTAGCGATTAAGGATAAGGATAGGGATATTGTGGCTAAATTTCATACTAAAGAGGAAATTCCTTTGGGCTATTTCTATCAAGGGGAATATCACTTGTGGGAGAAATAGTAATAAGGCAGCAACAAGAGAAAACTTGCCATTGTTAATCAAAAAGGAGGGACCGGAAAAACTACGGTCTCGGTGAATCTATCGGTAGGATTGGCTAAGGAGGATAAATAAATGAAGGTGGCAATATACGCAAGGGTGTCAACTGATGAGCAGGTTAAGAAATATAGCATTCCCGCTCAACTGGATAGACAACCAGTTACAGAGGAGGTGAGAAAGACGCAAGCATCATCAGTTCAGGACGTGGGTAAAATTAAAGCTCCTCTATCAAGAGATTTTTATCAAGGCAGTTGTGGGATACAGAGGTTTTTAAGCAAAGCCGGTCTTTGAGTGGTAGGGAGAGAGTTTATTGTCTGTCGTTGTGGATTGGACGAAAAAAGAGGAGTAAAGTCCAAAAAAATGAAGGGAGGTGATAAAAGTGAAAATAATGGAAAACGATCTATATACAAAGATTGTCCTGACAGTCATTGCCGTTTGCTTGTTATTTTCAGCCGTCAAATCAATTTTCAGTCCAGGAGAAGCTACTGCGCAAAAAGCCCAGCCTGTCTATGTAGAAGGTGGCCACGTAACAGTTGATGGCGTTGTTGATGTAAATAAAGTTCGTAGCGAGGTAACAGTTAAGGGCGATATTAACATCAGCTCTCCTTATAAAGAGTCTTTTAAGGAGATAATGAGTAAAGTAGACGTGGTGAATGTTAGGGTTATCAATCCATGGTAAGGGTAATTTTGAATATGGGTTAATGATTGCAAGCAAACCCCTAATAGGAACTTCAAGAATACTTAGGTTGAGTAGGGAGAGTCAAAATGAGGAACAGAGGAGCATCAGCTGCTTTTTTGCTTTTTTTGCTGGGTCTAGGTCTTTGTCTTATAATGTTAATTTTCATTATGGTCGGGTTGAGAGGTACGGAAGAGTTGTGGGACTTCTTGAGGATGTTGATGCGAAGGATAAGATTTTGGTAATAGTTAGAGATACTAAAGGTGCATTTTCTGATAAGTCTGGAAGAGCTTTGTTGGATTGATTTAAGAGGGAATTGGAGCTTGTGAGTGTAAAATACTGAATTCTTAATGAAAGAGCAAAGAGAGCAAATTATGGATCTGGATTTTCTGCTAAAGGAGATGGCCGCAAGAGGTGCATCAGACCTGCACCTTGTAGCCGGAATATCTCCTATTGTTCGTATTGATGGAGATTTAAAGGTGTTGGAGAAGAGACCTCTCACCTCTGAGGAGGTAAAATCCCTCATCTATTCTGCTATGAGTGCTGAGAAAATAGCCCAGTTTGAAAAGAGTTATGAGCTTGACTTTGCTTTCGGACTAGATGGAGCAGGACGCTTCCGGACCAATGTCCATGTCCAACGAGGATCGATAGCAGTGGCCATTAGACGTCTTCCTGACCATATTCCCTCTCTTTCCGAGCTCAATCTCCCTTCTATTCTAGCCGAGTTAGCTCTTAGGCAGAAGGGGCTCATCCTGGTAACTGGTCCGGCTGGCTGTGGCAAATCAACCACCCTGGCTGCCATGGTAGGAATAATAAATGAATACAGGTCCGCCCATATTATTACCCTGGAGAACCCCATAGAATATCTGCACTCTCATAAAAAGAGCGTGATAGAACAAAGAGAGGTGGGATTAGATACTTTCTCCTTCGCTGAGTCTTTGAAGCGTTGCCTTCGTCAGGACCCCGATGTCATTTTGATTGGAGAAATGAGAGACCTAGAAACCATTCGTACCGCTATTACTGCGGCTGAGACCGGACATTTGGTCCTGGCCACTTTGCATACCCCGGATGCCCTGGGGGCGGTGGATAGGTGCATCGATGTTTTCGACCCTTACCAACAACCCCAGATAAGAATCCAGCTAGCCAATACTCTACAAGCGGTAATTACCCAGTTTCTTCTTCCCAAAAAAAATGGCCGGGGAAGAGTGCCCGCGGTGGAGCGATTAATTGCTTGCCCTGCGATGAGGAACCTGATACGGACTGGCAAATCTCATCAATTACCCACAGTTATAGAGACGGGACTTCACTTGGGAATGCGAACCATGGATCAGGCACTCAAAGATTTAGTCAATATGGGTATGGTCAGCTACGAGACGGCTCTGGCGAGGGTGAGAAATCGAACTCTTTTTAAAAAATCACTGAAAGCAACCTCAAACTAGGATCCCTCGTAATAAGAGGACATAATCTCAAACATTTTCCTGGCAGGGAAAGAACGACCAAAATACAAGCCTCGAAATCCCCCCAACAGACTTTTCTACACCTCAAAACAGTCCCAGAATCCCAAACACACTTCCTGTATATTGGAGGCTCCTTAGCCAATTGGGTGGAAGAAAAGAGCTGGCTTTTACCTACTGAGAATTTTGGTCCTTGAAACACGCTCCCAGTCCAGAACAAAAGACGCAAAATTAGCCATAATAAGCGGCTTTAATCTTTTCAATGAAGAAAATTTTTATCATTGGTAAGTGTTGACCTTTTCTTTTGACTTCTTTTGGAGGTTAAACGTCAATTTATAAAGAGACTAAGAGGTAAACAATGAAACTAAAACAGAGTGAACAAAAAGAGATAGGAAGGAGGAGGTTGTATGAAATGGCTAATGGCGATTTTAGCTAAGGGTAATAAAGAAAGAGGTGAATTTGCGCTGGTTGGGTTAATGATAGTCATTATCATAGTGGGTGTCTTGGCAGCAAGGGCTCTGTGTAAACCTTATCTACCTCATCAATCGGCATACACGGGTTCTAAGAAAAAGGCCCACACGTCAGAAGCTATTGCCAGCTTGGGAGCCATTAAGACTGCGGAAAACGTCTATTATGCAGTGAACGGCTGCTATACTCCAGATTGGGGTAAGTTAGGAATGACATCGGATGACTTCGCATATAATCAATGGTTCTTGCCTGGCTGCTTCGGCCTTACCGGCAGTCGTACGAATTTCACGGCCTGGTGCAACGGAGATAATGGAAAGGAGCAAGTCAAAGGCGTTTATTTAAAACTCACCCACGACGGTAAGCTCGAAGCCTGCACGCTCGCAGATATCATAGCAGCAGAACCTACCTACGTCCCCTAGGGTCGTGGCTGAGAGGGCTACCAAAAATTTGAGGAGAGTATGAGTTTGTTCCTTTGTCTCAACGATGGGACGCTCTCAAAATTATAGAGGCAAGTTCCGTGGGCAACCGGGAGGAGTTTAAGAAGCTCATTGATATTGGCAAGAAAAAAGACACACATAGAGCCTCATCTAAGCACTTTCTCAAGGCAACCTAAAAACGCCTTGCTAAATTTAGAGTGCTTGTATCAAGAGAATTTTATCAAGCCAGTCGTGGGATAGAGGGATGTTTAGACCAGCCTGCTCTTTGACAAAATGCTATCCCTGGGAAAAGTGTTCGTTTAAGGATTACATTTTGAAAAGCAGAAAGTATAGGTCAAACTCCCCTTACCTAGTGAAACGACTTAACAGATCACTCCTCGACGCCGGGAACTTTTTTAGATATCACATCTTTTCCATTTCCATCTTGGTTCATAACCTCTTGTATCCGCTGAAGGTCCTCTGTGGTGAGGTCTCGATGTTCCTTCTTAAATTCCTCTTTCTGTTCCTCTTTAAATTCCTCTTTCTGTTCCCTCTTAAATTCCTCTCCCTTTTCCTTCTTAAATCCCTCTTCCTTAGTATCGATTTCCTTAGCATTGATCACGATATTCTCAACGCGAGCAGTTCCTCCCCCTAACG
>Ga0307443_1000698_pt1 | contig 21026 bp, 22 predicted proteins | sample SalMarSW160220MG_FD_202148 | JGI IMG/M metagenome (GOLD analysis project Ga0307443, IMG submission 202148) | Salt marsh sediment microbial communities from the Plum Island Ecosystem LTER, Massachusetts, United States - SW1601-220 | ecosystem: Environmental > Aquatic > Marine > Intertidal zone >... | reverse complement strand
GAACTTTCACAGAACCATTATTGTGGAGTGAGTACATCCTATCGCAAGGCAATGGAAATCACTCACGAAATTAAAATTCACTGATTGAACATAGTTCAAAAATATCTGGAAAGCTTAGTTTCTCTATTGTATCCCAGGAATTGCTATGCCTGCAACGAGAGTCTGGTGGGGAATGAAACAGTTTTGTGTACAGCATGCAGACATTCTCTTCCTGAGACAGGGTTTTACGATTCTGATGATAATCCGGTAGAGAAATTATTCTGGGGAAGAATACCGGTTGTGCATGCTACTGCATTTCTTTTTTTTGAGAAATCCAGCAAATACCAGTCACTCATTCATCAGTTAAAATATAATGGGAAAAAAGAAGTGGGGATATTTCTTGGAAATTTGCTGGGTGCCGCTTTAAGGAATACAAAATTCGATGAAACCGAAGTTATTGTATCGGTACCTTTGCATAGATCCAAATTAAGACGGAGAGGATACAATCAGTCTGATATTATTGCCGGCCAGATTTCTGAGATAACCGGCAAACCTCATTTAACAAATGTTTTAAAGAGAAAGGTAAATACACAATCGCAAACAGGTAAAAAGCGATACGACCGTTGGAAAAATGTAGAAGGAATATTTGAATGCTGTAAACCTGAGCTAATAAAAAACAAACATGTTTTGCTTATTGACGATGTAGTTACAACAGGCGCAACACTTGAAGCTGCAGGAAGCAGTATACTTGAAGTGGAAGGCACTTGTTTATCTATTGCATCAACAGCCTATGTGAATTAATAATTTAATGGCCAGCTGTAATCTATTTCCCAGTTCGACCGCACATTTATTTCCTGTGGGAAGTAAATTACTTTTTCAGGCTGGATCTTTTTTAAATAGTTGCCGGTATCCCATTTGCCATTGTCATTTGAATCGATAATTACTTTCAACTTATATTTTTTTGGGATCATATACTCGTAACGGATTCTCTGATCCGAAGCAAAGAATTTTTGTGATAATACGATTTCTTTTTCGTTCATCAATTGTAAGATCACCGGACTTTTTATGTTTAAGAGATTTATTGTTAGTATTCCGTAATAATCGGAGGACTGTGTCTTAAAATTAAAAATGGTAGTGTCATTACCAGTGCCATATATATCTGATAATGCACTATCATAGATTACTACTTTGTAGGATGTAAGTTCTTCAGGCTGATAGTTGATGTATATTCTATAGAGGGAGTTTGTATCTTTAAACGCTGTAAATTTTTGGGGTATTTCAAGAGTATCCTGAATCAGATACAAATGAATCTTATCTGCATTAAAATCAAAACAGGGTGTTTTGGTAATGATCCCTATTTTTTTATCAAGGTCAAAAGCATTTGTGTTTTTTATATTGTTTGATAACATCAATTTTTTTACCGGTTTAATTTCTTCCTCAGTTTGATCGTTTTCTTTTTCCTTTTTTTTACTTCGGCGGGGTTTTAATGATTCCTCTTCCCTGGCCTGTGAGATCAATAACAAAGTATCTGTAAAGGGAGTGAGGATCCCTAAAGAATCATAAATTGGGAAAGTAACCTCAAACCGAATACTGTCCATTCCAATTGCATTGGTATCGGTAAGCCAATAGATTAAAGTATCCCGGGTTTTGTTTGCATCAAGAAGATACCAGGTACCTGACGGTTGAAAATTGACAGGATGAATATGAAATGTATCTGACAGAGATTCATTGAAAGTAAAAAACAACTGCTCATCTTCTTTCCGCAAATAGTCAACCATATATTGGTTTTTAAGCAGTTGGGTGAAACTGACCATTTGTGTATTGTAAGAATAGATACTGGGTTGCTTTTTAAGAGAATCAGAAAGAGTACTGTCCGTCACTACACTATCCTGTTGATTGATGAGATAGGCTAATGTGGAATCCCGGATAATGATATTGTCCTTGAATCTATCGCTTGTAAGCTCAATGATTGAATCGTGAAAAGCAATTTGTTCTCCCGGGAGGTCGAATATGAGATTTGAATTGGCATCTTTCAGGGCAAACAAACGATAATGACCTGTTTCAAGATTATGCAACGAGAAGTAACCTTCTTCATTGGTTCTGCTTATGTAACTTGGTTTTTCAAGCAGTGGGGCAGAATCATTCAGATTCTTGTACAACATGACAAACATTCGTTCTTCATCAGGAGTATGATTAAAAGCATTAATAACTCTTCCTTCCACATTCATCGAATCAATATAATCTTTTAGTGAAAAAACGAATTCGTAATTGCGAAGAACATTGCCTTCATTATTATCTACTATGGAGTTACCAAAACTAATTGTATAGGTAGTAGTATCAAATTTTGCATCGCGGGGGAATTGAACTACAATACTTTTTCCTTTTAACTGAGCCGCAGGTTTTTCATCGAGAGGTGGTGAAATAATTAATTCCTGGTAAATATCCTCGAGCTGAATAAATTCATCAAAAGTGATTTCAATGTTTTTTTTGGGTGAATAATTCACTGAACTGTCAAGAGGAGTTGTTTTTATTACAACAGGGGGATCTTCATCAACAGGGCCTCCAAGAGGAGAGCCAATTTTTGCACATGCTATCAGAACCAATAGCAGGAAGGATGTAAGAATGATTACAGATGTTCGATGCAAGTTCCTCATATTTGTGGCTACAAAAATACAAACTAAACCCAAAACCAAAGGTATTATTTTGTTGCGATTTGATATTTTGGAAATTAAAAAAGCCGGATAAACAGAATACCGGCTTATTTAATAGAAAATACATTTATATCAATCAGAATCTCATTCTCCACATCATCATCCAGGCAAACTTCTGAAAATATTCAGTTTCTATCTGGCCATTTAACCTGTTAAGAGACTCATAAAAGACATTTTCACGGTTTGTAATGTTCTGAACATCCATGATCCATTCATTCATTGTTTTTTTCGCATTCCAGCGAAGGGTTATCCGCAGGTCCAGCCTCATGTATGCCGGGTATTGCTCTTCAAAGGCCCTGTCATAATCAAAGTCCATGTAATATAACTCGTTGTCACCTTCTTCAACAGTATAGGGAGTATATCTTTTCCCTCCTGCAACAGTAAATTTGGGACTGGCCGCAAGAAAGGTATTGTCGCCGAGTTTAAATTCGTATCCTCCCAATACATTGACCACGTAATTGCTGTTAAAGGCTGAATTTCGCTCAATATTATCACTCCCTTTGTATTTTGATTCAAACAGGGAGGTAGTAACCAGGAAGTAATAATTGTTGGAGAAGAATTTCTCTACTGTTAGTTCAATACCATAATTCCTTCCCGTTCCTTTATTGATCAGACTGTCCATATCGGGGATATAATAATCAGCACCATAGTTCAACATGGAATTATGCGATGGAATTTGTTCCACGGGGACATCATAAATATGCTGGTAATAGGTTTCAAATTTAAATCTGAAATCTTTGGTAAACACGTAATCGTATCCAACAACAACATGATGACTCTTGGAAAAATCAAGGTCTTTATTTGTTGATCTCTCGTACTCTCCGGTTACAGGATTAAGTCTTTGTGAGAAATAGATCTGATGAGGCTGCAACTGGCTGTGTAAACCATATCCCAGGCTTATGGACTGTTTTTTCAGGAACTGGTATTGAATACTTACACGGGGTTCGACGATAAAACTACTATTCAGGCCAAAATACTGTGAGTGGAGGCCGGAATAAAGTGTGAAATTATCGTTCATGCGATGACACCATTCTGCAAACCCTTGAAAAAGAGCCATTGTTCCGTCGGCTTTGCTTCCCAGCTTATACGTTCCGTCGCTTTGCAATGTACTGTCACGAAAAGAAGGCTGGAATACATCTGCACTGATACCTGCCTTGAAATGGTTCTTGGTATTGATCTTAGTGTTTATTTCACTACCTGCTGAATATTGCCATTCCGAATATTTACTTCTTGAATAGAGGGTACTGCTTCTGTCACGCATTGATATGGAATCAAATTTATAATCTTCAAAACTTCCTGATAGCGCTATCCTGGTTGTCAGGCGTGTATTGGTTGACAATGGGATAATATGATTTATTCCGCTGGTCATCATCCCCGTATAGTAACTAAAATCATACCCATAGTCTGAAAAGGAAAAATCAGCGGTTGTGTCTTTTTTGCTGTCATAGTTTTTTACATTGCTGTTGCCGGCAATACCAAAAAAACTGAATTTTCCTGCTTTCGCTGTCGGCAAATCAACCATGTAAGAGAGATCCTGGTATTCGGGGACTGTTCCTTCAGGGCCATAACTGATTCCCAGCTTTTCCAGAAGACCGAGAAATGAATACCTGTAATTTACCAGGTAGGATGCATTGTGTTTTTTGGAAAACGGTCCTTCGGCACCCAGTTCAAAGCCGGCCATTCCAATTTGCAATAGATATTCCCGGTGCTGGTTGTTCCCGGTCCGCATGTTTAAATCGAATGCTCCGGATAATGCATTTCCATATTCTGCGGGGAATGCCCCGGTATAAAAATCGGAATTGCGCAGAAGGTTATTGTTTAACATACTTATAGGCCCACCTGTAGTACCTAATGCACCAAAATGATTTGGGTTGGGGACATTTTGTCCTTCCAGTCGCCACAAAAGACCCAGGGGTGAATTGCCTCTTATAATAATATCATTGCGGGCTTCACTGACAGCTAAAACACCTGCGTAATTGCTTGCCATCCGGGAAGGATCTCCCCAGCTTCCGGCATAGCGTTCGGTTTCCTCAACAGTAAATGAGCGGGCACTGATAAGGGCCATTTGATTTGTAGGCTTGTCTTTACGTTGTGTTGCTTTTATAACTACCTCGTCACCCTGGTAAACCATTTCCACCATCTCAATATCAAGAACAATTTCATGAACAGAAGAGAGATTTACACTTACCGATATGGGTTTGTATCCAATGTAGGAAAATTGAACCTCATGACGTCCGACAGGCATATCCTCGAATCTGAACTTTCCATAGGGGTCACTTGTTGTTCCATGTTGGGGATCAATTGTAGGTATAATAACATTGACTCCCAACAGAGGTTGCTGAGTATCCTGATCTTTAATTGTGCCTCGTATTGTCTGAGTATATTGAGCAAACACTGTAAGGGAAGAATACAAAATCAGATTAAGAATGTATACTATTCTTTTCATAGATGAAGGGTTTTTTAGTAACTTGATAAAGGTTAAACTAGTCAAATAAAATATGAAATTTTACAATTATAAAATAAGTTTTGATCCGATTAAAAAAAAAGGACATGTATTTTCATTGCTGGTTGCATGGAGTTTATTCTTTTCTTGTACCTATGATGATGAAGAAACTCTGATCCTTTCAAATCCTTGTGATACGGTTCCGGTAACCTATTCAGGTGTAATACAACCCATTCTGGAAACCTATTGTTATAGTTGCCATAGCAGCAACAATCCCAGTGGCGGGATAATCCTTGATAATTATGAGGATGTAAGAGATATTGCACTGGAAGAAGACAGCAGGCTTATAGGTTCCATAAATCATGAAGCCGGTTATGCGGCTATGCCTCAAAGACAATCTAAGCTTGATTCATGCAAATTGCATTATTTTGATGTATGGGTTGAGCAAGGAGGAGCAAATAATTAGTAATTAAGAATTAAGAATTAAGAATTAAGAATTAAGAATTAAGAATTAAGAATTAAGAATTAAGAATTAAGAATTAAGAATGAAAAACAGATTTAAAGTGCATTTGTTTTTGTGGTTGTTCCCCTTGCTATTTCCATCCTTTTTGTTTGCTCAGATCTATTCAACAGGTTCGGGGCACATATGGTTTTTTTCTGAAGCTCCTCTTGAAAATATTGAAGCGCATAACCATCAGGCAGCCTGTGCTTTAAATATGAATAGCGGTGAAATGGTTTGTAAAGTAACTATAGATCGGTTTGAATTTGAAAGAGATTTGATGAAAAAGCACTTTAACGAGAATTATCTTGAATCCGAAACATACCCGCATTCTTCCTTTAAAGGCTCAATAGAAAATTTTTATCCTGAGATAATTCAGACTGACAGTATAATTCATATTATCATAGCAGGAGAGTTGTTACTTCACGGGGTTACAAAAAGCATTCGGGAACAAGCCAGATTAAAAATCAGGGATAGTGCAATTGAAGGTGAAGCTGTGTTTACCCTGAAACTTGAGGATTATAAAATTAAAATTCCCAGGGCAGTAATTAAAAATATTGCAGAGGAAGTAGATGTGCATGTAGAAATAACTCTGACACCTTATAAGAAGTAAATCATGAAACGAATCAAGGATTTGATACTATGGATAACGATTTTTCTTTATACATCAATGGGATTTTCCCAGGATCTGATGGAAATCATTGAAGAAACCGACAGTGTTCCGGCGAAGCAATTTGTATATTCAACATTTGCATCCTCAAGGTTAGTATCAGGACACACTGTTGAAAGTCCCGGGAAGCAGGAACTGGTATTGATCATATCCCACAGGTTCTGGAGACTGGACGATGGAATTTATGATATGTTCGGATTGGATAATGCCACCATACGTATCGGATTGGATTATGGAATAACCGATCGGTTCAGTGCAGGCTTTGGAAGAAGCACATACAATAAAACGTATGACGGGTATTTAAAATACAGGATTATTCATCAGGCAACAGGTACTAAGGGGATGCCCTTCTCTTTAACATATCTGACATCAGCTTCAGTGTACTCCCTTCGATGGGATGAAGAAAGAAAAGAATACCTTGATTTTGCACATCGTGTCAGTTATGTTCACCAGGTTTTGATGGCAACCAAACTGAACAGGATATTTTCTCTACAGTTTATGCCGGGCTTTGTTCATAAAAACCTGGTGGAGAAAAAATCAGATCCGAATGATATGTTTTTATTAGGCCTTGGAGGAAAGATCAGGATAGCAAAGATTCTGAGTTTGAATATTGAATATTACTACTTTGCAAACAGGCCTGATAATGAAAGATTTATGCATCCTTTTGCCATTGGATTCGATATTGAGACCGGCGGACATGTTTTTCAGCTGCTTTTTTCAAATTCACAGCCCTGGTTTGAATCGGGATTCTTAACTGAAACAAATGGTCAATGGAGAAATGGCGATATCTATTTCGGATTTCACATCCAGAGGACTTTTAGTCTTGGCAGCAAATCTGACTGGGGGAAATTGTGATTTTTACCCGTTTAAGGTACCGGAAGTGTTTTAGGTTTACTTTTTATCAAAGGCAATCTATAGTATAAGGAATAATTGAATCCGAGACTGACTCGTTTATTTCCTCTGCCAAAACCGTGTATGTAATAGGGCTCAATGGAGGGATGCTTTGATTTAAACAGAAGCAAACGTCCTCTGAATGACCAGCCAACGAACAAATTTTTAAAAAGTTCTGCCCTGATGCCTGCTGATAATTCAATCCAGTGTCCGTAAAATGTACTTTTAGGGATTGATTCAGCATAGAAATCTCCCCAGTAATCATCTGCAATAATTATGCTTTCTGCCGAATGATCCTGTTTGGAAAATCCATACCTGAACCCGAAAAAAACCATTTCATATTGATCGATAGCCAGGTTTTTCTGAAAATTGTAATCCATGCCAAGCCTGAAATAATACCCATCCGAAAAGTAATTGTAATCGGGTTCTTCCAACTTGATATCCTGTAATCCAAATTCAACAGTAGGATAGTAATTTCTTTTTATCTCATAATCGAGAGAAATTTCATAGGCAGTGCGTTCGGGTTGAAAATAGTATAGTGTAAGTCTTGAAAGATCGAAGCCAATTCTTGGCCCGGTGATTCTGAATTTTTCTTTTACCGGTTCTTCCTGGGTAAAAACGGGGAAGAAAATGTATAGAATAAACAGTGTACTAAAAACGTATTTTAATATTCTCTTCATTGAAGTTGCCGATTTCAGAGATTGCTATTTCTGCAGATTGAATCATATTGTTCGTATAGCTGAGATCAATTAATTCAAAGTGATGAGAGAATCCACAATCGGGAGATACCAGGTAAATTTGCCTTGTATAGTTCAGTTTCAAAGTATCCAAAATATAATAGGAAATGCCCCATATTAATCCATTCATGATATCAAGTGTCGGAATAGAATCATAAACAGCAAATGAAAAAACATATGCGCATGAATCACTTCCCTGCGAAAGACGAAGCCGGACAGATTGTTTTTCTCTGAGTGTATCGAAGGGAATGGTATCAGGATTTTGTAGTCCTCTGACTTCAAATTCCTCAAAAGTAGTATCTTTCAGAGTACCGTCTTTGTCTGTATAAAACCCTGCATTTGCATATGATTCGAGTTCATCCTGACAAATTTTTTCCTGATCACAGGAATGAAAAAAATAAATAAGTGCGAAAGATAAGATTGATATGATCAGCCTTTTCACTTATATGAAATTAGGTTAAACATTTGTTTTTCAATAAAATATGATAATATATTTTAGCATTTTAACTTTTTATACCATTGAATCCTTCCCGAAATCGATTCGGGATAAGCTATAATTTGTTCATTTCCTGTTGTGAACTTCTGCGTATGAGAGGTTCATTTAACTACTTTTTATTTTTGCGAACGCCATATATAAAAATATGATTGTTCATCATCTTATTTCCGGATGCAAGATAGTAAAATTTTAAAGGCATATTTGTCAGCAAATAATTCACAGGGGTTTTGGTTTTGCAGGCAATCTTGCAATGATTATCTTTATGGCTTCATTTTTCAGAATTTATTTTGTCTGCATGAATTTTGCCAATGGAGACATGGTTGGACATACAGGAATTTATTCTGCCATCAAAAAGGCGGTGAAAACTGTGGATGCTTGTGTAGGAAGAGTTGTAGAGACAGCTTTAGGAAACGGATGTACAGCTATGATTATTGCAGATCATGGAAATGCAGATTATGCTGTAAATGATGATGGAAGTCCAAATACCGCACATTCATTAAATCCCGTTCCCTGTATTCTTATCAGCGATGAGGTAAAAGAAATAAAAGATGGTATTCTAGCAGATGTGGATCCAAACCTTTTGAATATAATGGGGATACCTGTCCCGGCAGAAATGACAGGGAAAATATTAGTGTAAGAAGGATTTATTCTTTATCACTTTTGGGTATCTGCTTTTGCAATTCTTCTATCTTTTCTTTCTTTTTAATTATTGAGGGCAATGAGAACAGCACTCCCAGGATAGCTCCGATAAAAAGAACAGATGTAATTATCAAAGCTGCAGAACTCTGTATATTCCAGAAAAAGAGTTTTAACTCGATAGAAGCTGAATTTTGAAGTGCAAAGACAACAATAATCAGAACGAGCAATAAAGCTAAGATCAGGCTACGTTGCATAATTTTATGGATTAAAGGTGTATAAGGCTTGTAATTTCGTACGATTTAAGTTTTTCCCTGCCTTTGAGGAAGTCCAGTTCGCAAAGAAAGTTCACGTATATCTTTTTTGGTCTGAAATAGTTTAGAAGGGCTATTCCTGCAAGTGCAGTACCTCCGGTAGCAAGCAGGTCGTCGTGAAGCAATACCGTTTCGCCGTTTTCAAGGGCATCTTTATGGATCTCCACAGATTCAGTACCGTATTCGAGGGTATATTCCCTGGTAAATTTGGCTGCCGGAAGTTTCCCTGGTTTGCGTATAGGGGCAAATCCCGCACCAATTTTCGATGCTATAGCACCACCCAGTATAAATCCTCGTGATTCAATACAAACTACCTTTGTTATATTCAGACCTTTGTACATTTCAGATATAGTGTCAACCAGGTAATTGAATAATTCAGGTTCTTTCAGGATAGTGGTGATGTCTTTGAACTGTATGCCCGGTTTTGGGAAATCAGGAACACTCCGGATTTGCTCCTTAATATTCTCCATGGTAATCTGTTGGATCATAGCAAATAGCAATTAATTACATGGTAAATCTATAATATTTTAAAGATGAAAACAAAGCTATGGGAACATCATCGGATTAAAAAAACAAAATGAATTCCAATACTTCAATTATTCAATGCCCGTTTTTTTAATCCTTTCACATCTGAAGCTATTTTCAAATTTTCTCCTTCTTCAAGTTGTATGGCGGGCAAATTCATATTGGCGGGAGAAGAACTGCATTCAATATCCCGTAATTTGAGGCCATTGAAATGAACTACATGAATACCGTATGTAAAGTAGTTTTCTTTTACAGGTCCCCACAATATCTTCACTTTGTGCAAAGTCAGGTTGTCGACAAATTGGGCATAGAAAGCAGAAATGTCAGATTCAAAAAGCTGTTTTTCCAGGGCGCATCCTCTCAGATCGATATTTCCACCGGCAACCGGATTGAGTTTGCTATCAGTAAGTTCAAAATGTACAGTGTTAAACTCCACATCCTGAATATGGCTTTCTTCTGATCCATAAATCAATATGCCATTTTCACCTTTACAAAAAATATCACGCAAAATTACATGTCTGATCTGCCCCAATTCACCTGTTTCTCCCTGTACGGCAGAGATGTGCACGGGTTCGCCGTTCCCCCACCAGTCGCCTGTGTGTAACCGGGTTTCGATAAATACATTTGAGATGATGATATTTTCGAGGGAACCGGCACCACGAAGAAATATGCCTATTCCCCGGTTTGAGTTTGTAATATTGACATTGCTGATATGAATATTACGCACAGAATTTTGATCTATAAAGCCGATCCTGATACCACTTGAGCGTGATTGTAAATTACAGTTTGTAACGGTAATGTTTTCCGAAACATGGCGTAAATCATGATAACCCGGTAATTCATAATGATAGGCATACCCTGTTATGGCAATTGCATCGTCACCCGTACGAATATCACAATCGGAAACGGCGACATTATTGCAGGAAGTAATATCAATGCCATCGCCATTCTTGTTACATGCATCAATTGCACTTTGAATGGGGTCCGTATTTAAGGTTTTTGCATCCGCAAGAGCCCCAAAGTCGGTGATATTAAAGACTTGTGCTTCGGAGTTTGTGACAATGACAAAAGCAGGGATAAAAAGTTTTATCAACTGATTCATAACAGGGCGGTTTAATTATTAAGAATTTGCAAGTGATACTAAAATTTATGCAGGTTACTGACTAAAATGAAATTCCAAGACGAAAATCCAAAAAATCTGCTACTTGTCTGTGGGCTTTGATATCGGTACCGATAAAAATGCGCTTGTTAAAATGATACGTAAGGCCATAACGCTGGTATATGGGATCCATTCTTTTGAAAGGGGAATAGAAATACGCACCAAAACGAATGCTGAAAATAAACCTGCCAATGAGAAGTTCATGCCCCAGAAGTGCAGCAGCGTATTTATGATCGATGTATTTGCCATTTTCCATTAATTCCAGACGTTCAATCTCTCTTTTATCCGCCAGGTCAACAGTTCCTTCAAATCCCAGCGATAATGCACTGAGCCTGGCAATTACACGACTCACATTTCCATACAAACCATAAACCGGATAATGAGCATGTCCTTTAATCTCTGTTTTTCCGGTAGCAAAAGCAACCACATCAAATCTCCATTTTTTTGGGTGAAGGTCAATGCTGTCATTTTTCACCTTCTTTTCATAAGGCATGGGTCTGAGATTGTAATCGATACCAAAACCCATGGTTGGGAAATTGATCCCTTTGTTTGGATTTTTAATTCCTCCGTTTGAAATATGGTTGAAGTTAGCCGTAAGCTGAATATTCATCACATCATTTATCCTGTAGTTGAATCCTGCATTCAGAAGAACGATGAAACTCAGCCATGACCCGTAAAAGGTGTTTTCGGGATTTGTTTGTTCATCGTACACCTTATCCATAAAGGCCGGACCCATTCCGAAACGAAATGACATATGGAACTTTTTTTCCGCTCCCAAAACCGGTTCAATAAATACATAGGGAGCATAGGAATTTCCAAGAATTGAAGGTTGATCGAAGTTGATATAAAAAAAAGAAACCCCTGTGCGTGGGTAGCAATAGCAATAATTCCAGGCATTTTCGCTCATCAGTTGCCAGTTCCATTCCAGCTCCAAACCCCAGGGATGTGTAGAAGAAACATCGGGAAGGTCTTTTGTATGTGCAATAATAAATCCATAATGTCCTCTGATTGCAGGGATATGAGAATTCTGACAATATGCGTAAACATGAAATATAAAGAACAGAATGACGAATAGTAATATTCTTTTATGCTTACGAAAAGTCATAGATCACAAAGTGGATTTAATAGTGCCTCCGTCAATTGCATAAACCTGTCCGGTTACATATAATTCTTTCAGTTTTTCTTCACCACGAGCAACTGCAAGCACGTTGGCTCCTTCTTCAATCAATTGCAATGTAATGGCATTGCCGAAGCCACTGGTGGCACCGCATATTATGAAGTTTTTCTTATTCAGTTTGAGTTCCATAGAATTAAAGATCAGGAATTGTAATGAGAACAGCAAATTACGGAATTGGTTTTGTTGTATTTCTGCCGGATATTTTTCACTGCTCGGGTGGCATTGTACTGCGTACAGAATTAAGTTTGCGTCTTGCGTTTCATGGATTGTTTAAGCACCGAATTATGCAGGCAGATGAAACGCAATTACTCTATTGCATCTATACCCGGGGCGTTACCTGCCAGTCCGGCAGGCAGGTTTCGCCCTTTCAGGGCTTTTTATTCCTGTTATTTCACTTTCCCCCTCTTGACCGTGCTTCGCCATAGCGGCTATGCGACGGCGAGGAAGGGGGATTGAGGGGGTGTGTATTTTTTAACCGGGAGTTTACTTTTCCCGATTTACTGAATGCAAAATAACCAACTACAAGTCACGAATTACGAATCACGAATTACCAACAACCCAATAACCTAACACCAACTGCTTGTGCAGAGGATTTTGTCTTAGCAAAAAACCCCTGACTACTATATAGCCAGGGGCTCGGAAGATTGCAGATGACTTTAAATATGACTCTGTGGAAATACCTTTCAAATCAATCTGCAGCAACGGGATTTTCTTTATATTGTTCTTTTTCCATTGCCATTTCCATTCTTATCGTTCCAGAAATTCAGGAATTTAATCCATCTCATTTGAGCAACTGAAGTTAATCGGAACATAACCGGCACAATGACCAGCGTAAGGAAAGTGGAGAATGTAAGACCAAAAATGATCGTCCATGCCAGCGGGCCCCAGAATTTTGACTGATCACCTCCAATATAAAAATTGGGATCCCAGGAGTGAAAAAATCCGGCGAAATCGAAATTCATCCCGATTGCCATTGGTATCAATCCCAGTAAGGTGGTTATGGCTGTCAGCAATACCGGGCGCAAACGGGTTTTACCTGCCTGCACAAGGCACTCGGTAGCTGCATCCATTGGCAGTATTGCATCTTCTTCCAGTCCCAGCTCTTTTCTTTTACGGGCACGTAACAATTCCGTGTAATCGATCAGAACAATTGCATTGTTTACAACGATACCAGCGAGAGCTATAATACCAACGCCAGTCATAATGATCACAAATGGCATTTTGAAAGTGGCCAGACCACCAAACACACCTATGGTACTGAACAATACGGTTATCAATATAATAAGTGTACGTATAACTGAATTGAATTGGGTTACCAGGATTAGGAAGATAAGCGAAACAGCAATGATCAATGCTGTCATCAGGAAATCAAAGGATTCGTCCTGTTCTTCCTGTTCACCGGTAAATTCATATTTGTATCCGGGAGGCATATCAAATCCTGCCATCAATTTTTTAATTTCACTATTCACTTTGGTTGCGTTGTATCCTTCAACCACGTTTGAATAAAGCGTGATCACCCTGTCGAGATCTTTTCGGCGAATGGAACTGAACGTGCTGGAATATTCAAAATCTGCAATAGCCGACAATGGAATATGGCTCGTAATTCCGTTATCGGTATAATCGATCGTCATATTTTCCAGGGCCGACAAACTATAACGGTATTCATCCTTTAGCCTGATCATTATCGGATACTCGTCTTCACCCACTTTATAGTCGGTAGCGTTTAATCCGTAAATCGAAGTTCTCAGGTCGTTAGCGATCTGCATTGTTGATACTCCTAAACGCCGGGCTTTGTCACGATCAATTTTTACTATCAGCTCGGGTTTATCCGTGCTAATGTTCATTTTAAGTCCTTCAATTCCTTCAATACCGGCGTTTTTAATCATGGTTTGAATGGAATCGGTTAAAAATACAAGTTCGTTGAAATTCTGCCCGATAATTTCAAGGTTAATTGCTTTTCCCGTAGGCGGGCCCATATTTTCTTTTGCGACTTCAATTTCTACTCCGGGATATTTTCCAACTACTCTGTCTGTAAGATTGCGCATGATCACCGAAGTATTTTTCCTTCCCCGTTTCAGAAAATCAACGAAACTTATCGTAATAAGCGCTTTCTGAGGTTGCGGTCCACTGGTATAGTCTTCAGGGTCTCCTTTCCCTACTGTTGTGAGGATTGATTCAATAATACCGGAGTCGGGTTCAAGGAATTCTGTTATATCTTTTTCCAGCCCGGTAACAAATTGATCCGTCGATTTTATATCGGTTCCGATGGGTAATTCACAGATTACATTGATATAATTCGGATCGTTATCAGGAAAGAACAATATTTCAGGTTGCCTTACTGCCATAAGGATAATAGCAAAAAACAACAATCCAAATGCACCAAGGAAAAACCAAAGAGGATGCTTTCCCCTTAGGGCGAATCGGATCACTCTTACATAAAACACTTCCAGCCAGGAGAGGAAAACATTCTGAAAACGTATCTGCTGCTTTTGAAATATAGCAAGGTTCAGAACACCAATTATCCCGAAAATTATTAAAAGATTCGGAAAGACTCTCCATCCCGGAATGAGCATCAGGAGACCAATTCCAATCATGGAGAAAGCAACAATAAATCCTTTTTTCTTATTCTCTGTTTTCATAGCTCCCGGGTTTTCAGCTTTTATAAATGTTGCTGAAATTACCGGGGTAATAACCAGGGCAACAAACAATGATGCCGATAGAACGATAATCAATGTTATGGGCAATATTTTCATAAACTCTCCTACGACTCCACTCCACAAGGCCAGGGGAAAGAAAGCGGCAAGCGTTGTGAGTGTCGAAGCAATAATGGGAACAGCAATTTCGCCTACGGCCAGCCTGGCAGCTTCCCATGGTTTGTATCCGTGATCCACAAACCGATAAATATTCTCAACTACAACAATAGCATTATCCACCAGCATTCCAAGAGCCAGTATCAGTGAGAAAAGTACCATCATGTTAATTCGGTAGTCAATAATGCCAATAACAACAAAAGAGAGAAACAGGGACATAGGTATGGCCAGACCAACAAAAAGTGCATTCCTTGTTCCCAAAAAATAATACAGAACAAGAACCACCAGGATAATACCCAGGATCATGCTGTTTTCAAGATTATCCAGCTGACTCTTCACTTCTTCTGACTGATCGTTTGTGATTGAAATTCTCAGTCCTTCGGGAATCAGTTTATCTTCTTTGGCCTTATCAAGGGTATTAAATATTTTTTCAGTTGCTGAAAGCAGGTTCTCACCACCCTTTTTAACTACCTGAACAGAAACAACCGGTTGCCTGTCGAGGCGGGCATAGCTTGACGGTTCTGCAAAGCCATATACAACATCGGCAACATCTCTGAGATACACCGTTTTGTCTCCCTCTTTTTTAATAATAATTTCCTCGAGTTCCTGCGGATGATCAATTTCCCCTACGACACGTAATCCCCTTCGCATACCGTTTATCAGCATTTCTCCTCCCGATACAATAATGTTTTCGCTGTTCAGTGCCATTGAGATGTCGAAGAAAGTGACATTCAATGCTACCATCTTCATGAGGTCGACATTTACTTTTACCTCACGATCGTTAATCCCTTCTATCTGGACTTTTGAAACTTCTGAAATATTTTCCAGTTCGTCCTGCAGATGTTCGGCGTAGTTTTTCAATTCAGCAAGACTGTAATCTCCTGAAAGATTTATATTGATGATCGGGAATTCGGTAAAATCGACATCAAACACTATGGGGCCGATTACATCATCGCCGGAAGGCAATTCACTTTTTGCCCTGTCGACGCGATCCTTTACCCGCTGCAGGGCATCTTCAAGATCCACATCGGTGTTGAATTCGGCAAATATCATAGAAACATCCTGGGCAGAGATCGATGAAATTTCTTTCAATCCTTTGACACCGTCAATTTCCTTTTCAATTGGTCGTGTTATGATACTTTCAATATCTTCCGGTGAGTTCCCAAAATATTGGGTTTGAACCATGATTTCGGGCCAGATAATTTCAGGGATCAGTTCTTTTGGTAAAGTTCTGTACGAATAGAATCCAAATACTAATATAAGTACAGTAAGTAAGTAAATCGTATTCTTATTCTTTAGTGCGAGGGAGGTCAGTTTAAATTCACGTACCACCTTATTGTTCATTTCTTTAATATCCATAAGTCATATTTTTTCAGCCTGCAAGGCCAATACAAATTAATTCATAGTAACGTATGTGCCTGAACTTACAAGATTATAGCCTGCAACGATAACTTTATCACCCTCGCTGAGTCCTTTTGTCACCATAGTACTTCCTTCGTATGAAATTCCTCTTGTCAGGTATCTCTTTTTTGCAATCAGCAAATTTTTATCAGTCGGTGATGTAACGTATAAATAATCGCCTGTAATATCACGTTTGATAATTATTGATGGCACGACGAAAGCATTATCGGAACCAAAATCGTTGACCCGAATGGAAGCAATCATGTTCGGACGGATCTTTCCTCCGGGATTTTCAAGATTCAATTCAATCTGAAAGGTACGGTTTGTGGGATTAATGACTTTTGTTGTCCGTTTTATTGTTGCTATACGTTTTACATCAGGCAATGAAGAAAAAGTAATTTCAACTTTTTCTCCCGCTTTAATATCTTCAACATATTTTTCTGAAACATCAGCTTTGATGGTAAGATTTGATAGGTTTACGAATTCCACAAGTGGTGCCATTGGTCCGGCAATATCTCCTTCTTTCAGATAGATCTTGTCTACCATACCGTTGAAAGGAGCTCTTACCTGCGACATTCTCAATTGTGCTTCAAGTATATTCAGTCTTTCTTCAGCTGTCTGTTTTTGTGTTTTTGCCTGCAGATACTGTATTTCCGATCCAATGCCCTGATCCCACAATGCTTTTTGCTTTTCGAATATAGTAGTTGCCAGTTCAAGACTTGCCCGGGCTTCACTTATTGAACTTTGTGTAACATCGTTTACAAGGGAAACAAGCAATTCACCTCTGCTTACATGCTGTCCTTCTTCTACATGAATTTTCCTGATCTGGCCATTCATCTCGGGGCTGACTTTTGCATACTGGCTGGCCTCAACATTGCCAAACACTGTAATAAAATGTTTGAATTCTTCAGGCTTCATCTGTTTCAATTCAACAACAATTGCCGAGGGAATATCATTTGTATCACTCAGTTGATTTTCAAGACTTACAATCTCCTCCTGCAGTTTTAAGATCTTGGATTTCTTTGCTTCAATCTGCTTTTTGATCATCTGGTCTTTTGACATGCCGCAACTTACTAAAAGTAAAACGGCTAAAAGTTTTGCTACTGTTTTCATGCCTGTTTGTTTATTAAAATTTGTTTTCATGGTTTAAAGTTGACTATAAGCTTTGTCAAGTTTAATTTTTGTATTTAATAAATTAAGTGTTGCTGCTGATAATGATAACTGAGCTTCGAGATATTGGTTATTAGCTAGGGTTAGGTCCATGCTTGATATGGTACCATAGCTGTATTTTTGAAATATATTATCCAGTATTCTTCTTGATAAATTAAAATTTTCAAGTTCATTCTTATAATTTTCAAATGCTGTAAGATAGTCTAATCTGGCTTGTTCAGCTTCCATAAATAATCGTTGAGATTCCTGATCCTTCATGTTTTGAGATTTCTCTAATTCAATTTTAGCCATGCTTAAGGAAGCACTTTTCATACCACTCTGGAATATGGGTACACTCAGATTAACACCAATCATATGCCTCATAGTAAAATCGAGGGCAGCTTTTTCAAATTTGTCTTCGTACTTATAAAATGCTGAAAGTGTTGGCAGATATTTTGATTCTTCACGTTTTACCAGAAGGGTATTTAATTTTTCCTGGGTATCGAGTAATCGGTAGTCAATATGGTTTTCCAGGCTGAAACTGATCAGATTTGCTATATCTATCAAGTTTACATCAATTAATTTATCTAATTCATCAGTCAATACAATTTTTGATTCAACATTTAAACCCAACTGATATTTTAGCATTCTGGACATAAATTCAATTTGGCGCGAAACAGAATTCAATGAGCTTTCAGTGCGTTTCACATTAATTGCTATTTGATCAGCTTCGGTTTCTTCTATCAGGCCCAGGTCACTTGTTTTTTTTGTATCGCTGTAGATTTTTGTTAAATTTTCGACTGTTCCCCTAAGCAACTCCTGGTTTTTTTGAAGAATAAGTAATGAGTAATAGGTTCCGGCGACCATTTCTTTTATTTCAATACGTTGTTTTTCAAAACTTACAACAGAAAGTTGCTGATAAGTTTTTGCTGCTTTTAAACCAACGATATATTCACCGCTAAATAATAATTGGTTTAGCATAATATTGTATGAGACATTTTGCTCCACGCCAAGTTTTATCGGATCAAATTCTGTATATGCTAAACCAACTCTATCGGGATTCTGTAAATCGGCCCCCGTAACAAAATCACCGGAAGGAACTGTACTGTAAATATCATATGCTCCTCCAAATGAAGCTTCAGGTACTTCCGGGGTATAAAGGTAATCCACACCACCAGTAACCTGAGGTAGCCCCATAGCTGTTGTTTCCCATATTCGCTTGCGGGCATATTCGATATCCAATGCTGCATTTTTACTTATAAAAAAGTGTTCAATGGCATAACTTTGTGCTTCTGCCAGAGAAAATTTCATTGTTGAATCGGTTTGTGCTGATGTATTGATCGGTAGAACCAACACAAAGAGTGAGTAACATATCAATCGTTTTATTTCCATGGTTTTTGGTTTATTTATAGTTTAACTCATAATTGTATTTTTTCAGGTCATATTCAATTGCACTGCTGTATTTTTTAATGAAGCTGATAATTAGTTTATGAATTTCAAATAGTTGCTCAATTGCATTGTGTTCTTCTTTTATTATTTTTTTTACCTCAAAAGATCTCTTCCGGTATTCATAATGTATTACCTGACGGATCAGATCTTCTTTATTCTTTACATGCTGATACAGGCTCTTTTTGGATATCCCCAGCTCAGAAGAAATATTGTCCATCGTCATACTTCGTATTCCGTAGCTCAGAAATAATTCTGATATTTTGTCAAGTATTTCAGTCAAGGCAACGGTCATAAAAAATGAAACACAAAAGTAGCTCAAAAAGTTTCCCCGGTTTACAGAGAAATATTAAAAAAATAGTAATAAATAATGCGTGTTAATTGAATGATAAACCTTCCTTTAACTCATAGCAAATATAGAAGAGAAATAAAAAGAGCAGTAGAAAAAATCGGCCAACGATTCTCTTTCATCGGTGAATTGATTGATCTTTCTCCTGAAAGAAAAAATGAGCTATCTCACCTTTCTAAACTAATCCAAATCACTTTCTTACATTTGAGTTTTCAAGAGATAAAGCGTAATTTTATTAACAGGAACAGAATTTTGCATGAAGACTTTCTCAATTGAGGGTGGAGAGAAATCTCCAAGCGTGTTGATTGATGAATCGCGAAAAGTAGTAGAAATTTCAGGGAATTCCACTTTAAAGGAGACCAACTGGTTCTATAGTAATGTGCTGAAATGGATACTGGCGTTCAATATGGGAGGTCGTAAAACGGAGGTCATTAATATCAGATTAAAACAGATTAATGACAGTTCGGCAAAGTGGATTCTTTTAATACTGAAGAAATTAGCAAATCTGATACCAACAACTGATTTTGAGATTAACTGGTATTTGATAAGCAACAACAGAAGGGTAATTGCAGGAGGACGAATTCTTCAAAGTCAGTCAGATTATAAAGTCAATCTGGTATCAGAGCAAAGAGACTACTAACAATCCGTGGCAGAGGGGATGAAGAACAATTAAATTGTATGTGTTATGGGATGGTTTGTCTCTGGAAATAAAATGAAAGAAGTTATTCAGGACACCCCGAATGTTATTATCAAGGAAAAATTAAAGAAAGTTGAAATATCCGGACGTTCGAGAATGACTGATCCGTGCGATTTTTATGAGGAGTTACAGCGGACCCTGGAATCTTGTTACCATGCTTTTCATAAAACAATTATCCTTGATTTTTATCTTGAATACATCAACACAGGATCTTCAAAATTGATTTATCATATGCTTGCATTCCTTCAATCACTGGCAGATAAAGGAGGGATTCTGGAAGTAAACTGGTACTACGAAGAAGATGATGAGATCATTCAGGAAGCCGGAGAAGTGCTCGAATCGCTTTTGTCCGTTCCTTTTCATATGAGGGAGATCTGACAACCATATAAATAATATCCAGAATCATCCGGGTTGTTTTTCTATTCATTACGAGATCGGGTTGCATTTAGGTAAACTCTATGATTTATTCGTGAGGCTCAAATTTCAAAAGTGAAGCGCATTGAAATTTGGTTGTCGAACGAATCCCGATAGCCTAGCGTATCGGGATAAATGAGTATAATACTGCAATGCTTGCATCGATAATAAAAAAATTTATATTTGATACCTCGTCAGCTCTGCTGCGAGGTAGTTCATTTGGCGTATTTGCAGGAATTTGAATGGTGAAATTGATCTCGGGAAAAGAATGCAGAATTTTTATCCTTGTTTTCACAATTATTTACCTTTGATTCCTGTTTTATTAAAAACAATTCTTATGAAGTACCCAGCTTTCTATTTATCCATAGTTCTTATAATTTTTTCCTGTCAACTGAAAGGACAGGAAAAAACAGAAATTGAACCCATACATAAAATTATTGTTTCCAGTGGTATTCTGCTTCAAATTGAGAAAGCTCCGGAATATACACTGACAATAAAGACACAGGATCTGGAATCGAAATAT
>Ga0307443_1000689_pt1 | contig 21246 bp, 20 predicted proteins | sample SalMarSW160220MG_FD_202148 | JGI IMG/M metagenome (GOLD analysis project Ga0307443, IMG submission 202148) | Salt marsh sediment microbial communities from the Plum Island Ecosystem LTER, Massachusetts, United States - SW1601-220 | ecosystem: Environmental > Aquatic > Marine > Intertidal zone >... | reverse complement strand
TTGAGAACAACTGTTTTCTTAAAGTGTAGGCAAAGATAGAAATCTTTATTCCTCTTAATCAAAGTAGGAGTATTGGTTAAAGTCCAATCTTTATGCTGGTTTAAGTAATCATAAGGAATAATTTTAGCCTTAATTCTACCAAAAGAAGTAGATAGAGAGCAGTAACCCTCTTTGAAAGTTATAGTTCTTACATCATATCTTAAAAATGGCTTTTTGAACTGAGGTTTGCTCTTTCTCTTTCTTTTGATAATAGCTCTCATTCTATCACAAACTACATCTCTAGCGGAGCAGACTAATTGGGCAGGAAGGTTAAACTTTTCTCTAGCAGGATAGTAGGTTAAGTGATGGAGCTTAACCTTGTTGGTTATCTTTTTATCCCAAGCAATAGAAGAAAGATAGTTAAGAAGATTATTATATTCAAAAAGAGTTTTATCTAACTTTTCTCTATTTTCTGGAGAAATATTTAATTTTACCTTAAAAGTTTTAACTATTTCTTTTTCCATTTCATATATATTATAACTATATTTTTTAAACAAGTCAAGGAGGAAAAGCAATTCCTCCGCCAGCTAAAGCAGGCGGTCTCCTTGCCCTGTTTCTATGAGTAATTGGGTAATTTATGAAGAATAAGGAATAATATTAGCGGTTTGCAGGAGAAAAAGGGAACTATGGCGAAAAATAGGATGAAGGTAGTGGTGACCGATTATGATTACCCTTCCCTTGATCCGGAAAGAAAAGTACTGGAAGAGATTGATCCTGAGTTTGTTGGGGCTCACTGTACCACAGAGGAGGAGGTCATAACTGCTGCTAAGGACGCCGATGGTATACTCAATCAATATGCTCCCATAACCGAGAGAGTAATCAAATTTCTTGATAGATGCAAAGTTATCTCTCGTTATGGTGTAGGAGTGGATAATATTAATGTGGAGGCAGCTACTCAGCGAGGGATCATTGTGGCTAATGTTCCGGATTACTGTGTTGATGAGGTATCCACTCATGCAATGGCCTTGATCCTTGCCTGTGCTCGAAAGATACCTTACCTTTCTACCGCCGTAAAAAATGGAAATTGGGATTTTACGGTGGGAAAGCCCTTATTCCGATCCCAGGGAAGAGTCCTGGGACTGTTTGGTCTGGGAAGAATCGGTAGGGCTGTGGTCCGAAAAGCAAAAGGTTTTGACTTCCAAATTATAGCCTATGACCCTTATATTTCTGAGGCAAACGAAAAAGTTGAATTAGTCAGCTTCTCCCAGCTTCTGTCAAACTCAGATTTTATATCCATTCACGTCCCCCTCACTCAAGAAACGAAGCATTCTTTTGGAGAAGAGGAATTTAAAGCTATGAAAAAGGATGCTTACCTCATAAATACGGCCCGGGGAGCCATCGTTGATGAGATTGCCCTTTACCGGGCCCTTAAAGAAGGATGGATTGCCGGAGCTGCTCTGGACGTGACGGAAAAAGAGCCGCCTGACCTGAACAGTCCCCTTTTGAAATTGGACAAGCTCATCATTACGCCCCACATTTCTTATTATTCCGAGGAATCATATGCTGAACTAAAAACAAAAGCAGCTCAAGCGGTCTTGGATGTTTTAAAAGGAGAACTGCCCAAAGCAATTGTTAATCCCAAGGTTGTAAAGGAAAGATAGGATTTGGGAGTGGGTCAGTTTTCCTTGACCGATGAGGTGCGGCAAGGAAAAACTCATCAGATAAGATAAAGGAGGAAAGAAGATATGAGTCAAAAAAGTGAAAAACTTGGAATTATGCTTGAGGGTGGAGTCATTCCTGTCATCAGGGCAAGGTCAGCCGATGAGGCTCTTAAAGTAGTTGAGGCTATCAGAAAAGGAGGAATTAATACCATTGAGATCACTATGACGGTTCCTGGTGCCATAGGGGTTATGGAAAGCTTGGCTAAGGAGGCCGGCGATGAGATATTGTTGGGGGCGGGCTCAGTACTTGACCCGGAAACCGCCCGAGCATCTATTTTGGCGGGCGCCGAATTCATTGTGGGACCCTGTCTTAACCCCGAACTGGTGAGACTATGTAAAAGGTACAGTAAGATTGTAATCCCCGGGGCCATGACTCCTACCGAGATAGTGAGAGCCTGGGAGATGGGGGCGGATGTAGTGAAGGTTTTCCCAGCCGGTCAACTGGGTGGACCCTCTTACATTAAAGCCATAAAGGCGCCCTTGCCTCAGATCCTGCTTAATCCCACCGGAGGGGTGAGTTTAGATAATGCCGGAGCGTTTATTAAGGCTGGAGCTTCGGTCATCTCAGTCGGTAGTGCCCTGGTGGATAAAAAAGCTGTGGCGCAAGCGCAGTTTGAAGTGCTCACCAGAAAAGCAGAACAGTTCATAGAGGAGGTGAAAAAGGCCAGAGGGAAATGAAGTTAGCCGATAAGGTGGCCATTGTTACCGGTGCTGGTCGAGGTATAGGTAAAGCCACGGCTTTAACTCTGGCCCGAGAAGGGGCAAATGTGGTGGTAAATGATATTGATGGTAAGGCAGCTCAACAGGTAGCCACTGAAATCGAATCTATGGGGCGCCAAGCTCTGGCCATAAAAGCGGATGTTTCCCAGAGCAAGGAGGTGAACCGGATGATCCAATCCACCCTGGAGAAATTTGGAAGGATGGATATCTTAGTAAATAATGCCGGAATTATACGCCGCGGCTCGACCGAGAATCTGAGCGAGGAAGAATGGGACCGGGTTTTAAGTGTGAATCTCAAAGGTGCTTTTAACTGTTGCAAAGCGGTGATTGGAGTTATGAAGAAACAGAGATCCGGGAAAATCGTAAATATATCCTCTATTGCGGGAAAGATGGGAGATATTGCCTCCGCTCCTTGTTATGGCGCCTCTAAAGCAGGGATGGCCTGTCTTGCTAAATCTTTGGCCAGAGAGCTAGCTACGTATGGAATAAATGTCAATGCTGTAGCGCCCCATGCCATCGAGACGGAGATGAGCAGAGAGTGGTCGGATGAGAAAAGGAAAAACATCATTAGTAGCGTTCCCCTGGGGAGATTAGGTGAACCTGGCGATGTAGCCGAGGCAGTGGTTTTTTTAGCCTCGGACAGTGCAAAATTTATCACTGGTGAGGTTTTGGATGTAAATGGTGGCTGTTTGATGGATTAAAATTGGTTAATAGGTGCCCCAAAATGAGAACAAGGAGGTGAAAAAAGTGGTAAAAAGGGATTGGTCACTGGATGAGGGGCCGTCCGAAGTGACCAAGTTGTTGGTATTACAAGGAGGAAAGGGAATGAAAAAAAGTACAAAATGGCTCTTAACGAGCCTGATAATGGTGGTTTTTCTGACTGCTGCGCTGACTCTGAACGTTGGGCCGATAACCAAGGCATCGGCCAAGGTGACTCTACGATTCTCTGATTGGCACATGGCAGAAGCCCACTGGCTTAAGGCTCTGGAAGAGGCAAAGGTTATTTTTGAGGAGCAATACCCGGATATCAAGATCACCTTTGAACCGGTTTCCTACGGAGAGAAAGAGACTAAGTATATTACGGCATCTGAGGCTGGGCAGGCACCGGATGTGATGCATCTTCACGCTTATTCCCTGGCGGCGTTCATCGAAAAAGGTTATGCTCTTGATTTGACTCCCTTCATTAACAAAGAAAAGGCTGGTTTTCTAGATGCCTGGTATGCTCTGCCTTTGACACTCTGTACATACAAGGGGAAAGTGTATGCTATGCCAGGTGACTACATGGCTCAGGTTCTGGTTCGCAATACGGAGCTATTCAAGGAAGCCGGGCTTGATCCCGCTAAGCCTCCCAAAACCTGGGATGAGTTTTTGGAATATGCTCAGGCCCTTACGGTAGACAAAGATGGCGACTTCAAAGTGGATCAATGGGGCTTTGGTATGATGGGGGCTAAAAGTCCTGGCTTTGAACTTCGATTCAGTCCTTTTGTCTGGAGTTTCGGGGGTGACTATTTAACAGAAGATATGGAGCATTCGGCATTGGATACCCCTGGGGCAATCGAAGCGATCAAATTCTTTGTCAGCCTGTATCGAGAGTACGGTGTAGCACCTCCCGGAGCTACTGCCTTTGGTCCTTTCGAGGTGAGGACGCAACTAGCCCAAGAGAAGGTAGCCATGAATATAGGATCTGGCTGGACAGTCCCTATAGTAGATAGCATAAACCCTGATCTAGGGGCCTCCGAGGTGCTGGAGTACTCTGCTGTACCGGTAAAGAGAAAGGCAATTACCTCTGCCTGGCTCAGTGCCTGGATAATAAGTCCCAATACCAAGCATCCCCAGGAAGCCTGGGAATGGACCAAGTTCATTACCAGCAAAGAAATGGAACTAAAATGGTTCAGGGACGCCTCTGTGCTTTCCGCCCGACAAGATGTAAGCGGAGTATCTCCAGAAATCCTGGAAGACAAGCACGCCAAGGTCGTTGCCTCTGAGTTAGCTTTTGCAAAGTTTGTTCCTCAGATAAAAGAATGGCCTGAGATAATCGATGCCGTCACCACTGCAGTTCAAGAAGCTCTAATTGGGGTTAAGACTCCTGAAAAAGCTCTGGCAGAGGCCCACAAAAGGGTTAACGCTATTCTCGCTCGATGAAGATAGGAATGCGATTTCCATTGGGATGGTTACTGTACTCGGGTAGATAAAGAAGGGGGAAGGGGGTAGCGCAAGAGCCTCTCTTCCCCCTTGTGAGTCGTTAAACCTCAATAGGTTCCGAGATTTAAGAATCTCAATTAGTGCCCCAATCCAGACCAAAAGGAAATAAGTGATGCTTGCCCTACATATCAAAGACAAACAGATGGGTTATTTTTTTATCCTGCCGGCGGCCTTAATGCTTCTGGCGGTGATTGTCTACCCGGCAATGTACAGCCTGAAGCTCAGTTTTACTTCAGAGTCAGGGGGTCTGTACTCCCTGACTAATTATGTCGAACTTTTTCGAGATTCTCTATTTTGGCAAGCCTTCAGAAATACCCTGGTTTTTGTAGGGGTGGTAGCCACTTTTCATCTGGTAATAGGATTGTCGATTGCGATGGCATTAAACACCCGGATTAAGGGAAGGCTGCTTTTCAGGTTAGTTGTTCTGCTTCCCTGGACAGTTCCTGATGTTGTTGCCGGGATTACCTGGAAGTGGATATACGATCCGGTATACGGGGCCCTCAATGATCTTCTCTCCAGACTAAATCTCATTGATGCTCCCATCTTATGGTTATCGGATCCCGGACTAGCTTTGTCCAGCATTATTTTTGCCGATATCTGGCGGGGATTTCCCTTTGTTATGCTAATCCTGCTGGCTGGTCTCCATGCTATCCCCAGGGAGTTGTATGAGGCATCCAGGATTGATGGGGCCTCAAGTTTTCAGTCCTTCCGATACATAACCTTACCGGGTCTGAAGAAAATGGTGGTTGTCGCTTTAGCCCTGGATATTATCTGGGAGTTCAGGCGCTTTGGTTTGGTACAGGCGATGACTCAGGGTGGGCCTGGACATCAAACCGAGGTCTTCTCTACCCTCATATACAAAGAATATTTTCAATTCTTTCGCTTTGAATATGCCAGTGCCATAGCCGTAATAATGAGCATTATTCTCCTTTCTCTTAGCCTTCCCTATATATGGATGATAAGCAAGGAGCAGTGATGATCAAGTTTTTCCCTTTATCAGACAAGGGAGTTATGATCTACTAACCAAGAGGCGCGGCATGATAGCCTTAGGAATACGAAGGCAATATACGATAAAAATTAGCCTGGTCTATTTTTTTCTTGCCTTGAGCTCTATTTTTGTTTTTTTTCCCTTTGTCTGGATGATTTTAACCTCCTTAAAGACAAACCCTGAAGCATTGCGTATCCCTCCCACCTGGGTACCCCAGAAACTAACCTTCGAAGCCTACATTGCGATGTGGACAAGGAAGCCCTTTGGAATATATTTTATAAATAGTGTAATAATAGCTTCCTGCACGGCAGCCATATCTACATTCCTGGGAGGTTTAGCCGGCTACGGTTTCTCCAGATTCCTGTTCAGGGGCAAGGCCTTCCTTCTGGGAGCTTTTTTAGCTACCCAAATGCTCCCTGGTGGTCTACTCATCGGTCCCTACTTTAAGATATTAGGTAGAATTGGCCTCTTTAATACCCGGACCGGTTTAATAATAGCTTTTATCACCATCTGCCTTCCTTTTTGTACCTGGATGTTAAAGGGATTCTTTGACACCATTCCTCCAGAGCTGGATCAAGCGGCTATGATTGACGGATGTTCTAGACTAGGTGCCTTTCGCCGGGTGTTGTTGCCGGTGGCTAAGCCGGGAATGGTGGCCACGGTGTTGTTTGCCTTTTTGTTGGCCTGGTGTGATGTATTATGGGCTCTTTGTTTAACCAGTACCCATGAGATGAGCACGGTAACTTTAGGCATCATGAGGTGTGTGGGAGAATTTCAGGTTTACTGGCCTATGTTGATGGCCGGTTCTATCATTGGAAGTATGCCGGCAATAATTCTGTATATTATGTTGCAGAAATTTCTCATTACCGGTCTGACAGCAGGAGCGATGAAAGGATGATTAAGCTAAAAAAGACACTCTCTCAAAGATGCACTAATCAAAAGATTTTCAATGTACTTCTTAGATGCTATTGATTTTGGTGGATCATTGGTTAAAGGCTCTGAGATTCGATTTCCTGGCCCAGAATCTTTGTTAAATCTAAGCTAATCATACAACCGCGAGTGCCTATATGGAAAGAGCAAGAAGTTAGAAAATTATGGCCGGGAAAGGAGGTGATAGGTAGGCCGGACCGAAATAAGTTGGAAGAGCAAAAAATTAAGAGAGGAGTTTACAATCAAAAAGGGGGATCAATCATGAAAAGTAAATATGTAATAGCTGTAAGTTTACTACTGATCTTTGGATTAAGTACAGGTGCTGTTGTGGCGCAACCCGCATACGAGCTGATCAAATGGAACCAGCCAATGGCCATCCATGAAAGGATAGGTGCTGAGCAATATGTCCTTCCTCAGGGTTGGAAAGAAGCCATAGCCGGGGTAACTAAGATCAAAGTATCCAATTTCGGTGCCTTACAACATGATCCAGCCACTGTTGCTAACGCCCAAAGGTTTGAGGAATTGACTGGAGTTAAAGTTGAGCTCCTGGCCTGGGCGGAAGCTCCACTCGTTGCCAAAACCACATCCATATTTGCTGCCAAAAGTAAATCCGTAGACGTCCTTTGCTACGACCACCCTACAACCTATATCCAGATGGCCATAGGTGGATGGCTGCACCCAGTGGATGTTATATGGAATGATCCCGAAGTGTGGAAACTCTATGCCCCGCCGGTAAAAGAGGGACTCCTGGCTCCTGATGGCCATATTTACGGCTCGATTGGACAGACCAAGACCATGATGCTTTTCTACAGGCCCTCGCTGGTACCCAAACCTCCAGAAACCTGGATGGAGCTGCGCGAAATTGCTAAGAAAATCACTACACCAAATATCTGGGGTTTTGTATTCGCGGCCGGAGGCGAGATGGACATCGTCTACCCCTTAAGGGATATGGTCTATTCACAGGGGGGCAGAGTGGTAGATACTAAAAGACAAATAATCGTCATTGATACTCCCGAAGGTAGACGCGCATGGAAAATGCTCTGTGATATGGTTCTTACGGATAAATCTGCTCCTACATCGGTTCTGGAGTACGACTGGATGAGTGCATCAAATATGTTCGCCATGGCTAAAGCCGCTATGGTAATGACTCACACGGTTGATGCTAACAGGTTTCAGGATCCAGAGAAAGCTCCGGGAATAGAGGGAGACTGGGCGGTAGCTGCTCCACCGAAATGGGACAAAACCATGCCCGATGATTACCACGCTTCCTATTTCGACATTGATGGTTTGATGATTAACAACTTCATCAATGACAACCAGAAAGCTGCGGCCATGCTGTTTGTTGACTTTATGAGGAGCTACGAGGCTAGCTACAGGGAACTCATTATGGAGGGAAATGAGGCGGCGGTGATATCTGTATATGACAGCCCTGCTGCTCAGAAGGTTCCTGTTCCCGAAGCGCGAAAAGCAGCCATGAGCAGGGCTGTTCTGGAGCCTTTTCCACCGGCAGGAAGAATGCTGACAGATATAATGATGGAATACTTCGCCTACGCTATAACTGGGGAAATGAGCCCCATGGAAGCTCTGGAAGAGTGCCAGGAGATGCTTGACGAGTACGGAGTGCCTGAGTAATTCTTCTCCTGACGTCATCCCCTGTTTTGTAGGGGTACAGGGCAAAAAGAGGCGAGGTTGTCTAGGTTATCTTCTTAAGCGGCAAGCTAGATCTTCTGAGGGTTTAGCTTGCCCTTAAGGAGCAAGCTTTATTTTTCCAGCAAGGAGCCTAAGGTAAAACTAAATGAAGCTATCTGACCCCAGGTATGGTTTCTTATTGAACCTCCCGGGTTTGATAATAGTAGTTTTCTGGGTGTTCTTTCCTGCTTTTCTTCTCTTCCAGACAAGTTTTGTTCGATATGACAACATGAGTCCCATCGTATTCAGTGGACTCCAAAATTACGCTCATGTATTTAAAGATCGCCTTTTTCTGATTAGCCTCAGACGCATATCCATATTTTGTGCTGGCACCACAGCCCTCACCTTTGTGGGAGGACTCCTGCTTGCTCTTGCTCTCAGCCGAATCACCAAGGGACCAGGGATTTTCAGAGCACTTATGATCCTGCCCTGGGCGGTCCCTGCTGTGGTCTCGGGTATAATCTGGAAGTGGATGTTCAGTCCAGACTTCGGTGTGGTAAGCGACCTACTCATGAAAGTAGGATTGATAGAGACTCCCCTGAGCATATATGGCAGCCCTAATTTGGCTATGCTGGGAGTGATCATAGCGGACAGCTGGACTCGTATCCCTTTCATGGGCATCATTCTACTGGCTGCCCTGATGAGCATTCCTCAAGAATTGCACGAGGCAGCCAAGATGGATGGAGCGGATGCCCTGGCCAGGTTCAGACATATCTCTTTACCGCTTATCAAACAACCGGCTCTGGTGGGGCTTTTAATCACCGTTATGTTCTCCTTCAGAACCATTGATATCATTATTCCCTTAACCGCTGGAGGGCCTGGAAGAGCCACCTATGTTGTTGGCTATTATATCTGGGATCAAATTATCAAGACCCTCAACTTTGGACGTGCTGCGGCAGCTGGTGTGGTGTTATTTGGCATCACCTCGACGATCGCCGCTATTTTCATATATCTGATGCGGAGGAAGTAATAACAGCCAATGCTAAAAGATAAGATTCTTGAAAGTAGGGCCTTGCCCTATACGGTTGCCTTGATTTTGTTAGCGGCAATGATGCTACCTATCTACTGGACTGTGGTAACTGCCTTCAAGCCAGATATGGAAACCTATGTTTTTCCTCCTGTCTATTTTCCCCGCCACCCCTCTATTACTCCATTTAAGCTCCTGTTCCTAGACTATCCTTTTGGGAGTTACCTCAAGAATTCAGTTATTGTCACCGCGGTGACCACAACCATCGTCACTATTACCGGCATGTTTGCTGCCTATGGCATAAGCCAATACCGGTTCAAAGGAGGCAATTTGGTGTTATACGCCCTTTTGGCAACTCGTATCATACCTCCCCTGTCATTGCTTCTTCCCTTTTTTATCCTGGTCAGCCGGTTAGGGCTGGTTGATACCTTGCCCAGCATGATCATTGCTAATATCTATCTGACTTACCCATTTGCCGTATTGATTATGAAATCATTTTTTGACACCTTTCCCCGGGAATTGATAGACGCTGCCATCGTTGATGGATGCTCAAGGACAGGTGCCTTTTTAAAGGTCGTTTTACCGGTAGGCGCTAGTGCCATAGCTGCCTCAGCCATAATAACCTATCTTTGGACATGGAATGAATTCATCTACGCATTTGTATTCACGGCGACCCCTGCAGCACAGCCAATGACAGTTGGCGTTTTTGATTGCGTAGGAGACATATTTGTAAATTGGAATCAGATGTGTGCAGGGGCTCTCATGGCGGCTCTTCCGGGCATAATATTTGTACTCGTTGCCCAAAAGTATGTTGTTAAAGGACTAACCGCAGGAGCGCTGAAGTTCTGATCGATAGATCAGAAGCGAAGTCTATCCAAGAAATAGCAGAAAATTGCGATATAATTATCACCATGCTCCCTGCCCTCATGTAGAAGAAGTACTTGTAGGAGAGGTAATTAATAATGATATTATCCGGAAAGGAGGAGCAATGGAGGTATTCAGGGGAGGAAAAGTCGAAGAGGTTATAGCAGTTTGTCTTGACCCTGGCGATGGTGTATATGAGTGTGTGGAAAAGATAGCAAAGGAAGAGGATATGCAAACGGGGGTAATTGTTTCCGGAATGGGAACTTTTGATAAAGCCAGATGGCACAGTATAAGCACCACAGATTTTCCCCCAAAGAACAAACTTTTTGAAATGGAAGGCCCTATTGAGGTCTCCGGAATTTCGGGTATCATTGCTGATTATAAACCACACCTACATTTTACCTGTGCTAATTATGACAACAAACAAGTTGTCGCTGCTCACTTAGAGCCTGGATGTAAGACCCTGTATTTGACTGAGTTGCTAATTGTTAAGCTTGGCAATTTAAATCTTACTCGCAGGCTTAACCAAAAACTAAAAGTTGTACAGTTAAAAAGTAAAATCTAGTTATTTGGGCCAAAAATATGTTGTTTAAGGAGTGAAAAATGGGAAAGTTAGAAGGAAAAAGGGTTGTGTTTCTAGTTGGACAAGAGTTTGAGGATATTGAACTCTGGTATCCTCTTTTGAGGTTGAGCGAGGAAGGAGCAGAGGCTATTATAGTAGCAGTAGATACTGGACTGCATACCAGACCCGCAGTCAAGGGAAAGTATGTTACGGGCCGTTTTGGCACCACTGTACCACCCTTGGTTCATGAAGAGGGAAAAAGATTCACTCTGGCAAAGTTGGAGGGAATAGATTCTGGCAAGATAGATGCTATGGTAATCCCGGGAGGTTTTTCTCCTGATGCTCTCAGAATTCATCAGGGATGTCTGGATTTGGTAAGGTCTCTTTATGAGAAGAATAAAATAATCGCTGCTATATGCCATGGACCGCAGGTCTTAATTTCAGCAGGTATAGTGCGTGGTAAGAGTATGACCTCCTACGAAGCGGCAAGGGATGACTTGATCAACGCAGGAGCCAATTATGAAGATAGCCCTGTGGTTGTTGATGGAAATATAATAACTAGCCGGGTTCCTGATGACCTACCTGATTTTTGCCTGAAAATCATCGAGAAATTAATCGAATGAAACCTCTGTTAGTTCTGGGTTGGGATATGGTTAAATTTTATAATAGATGTCATCAACATCTCTTGTTCTGCTCTCGGGTTGACCAGCGGGAAGCAAAATCAGCTCAAGGAAACCCTTATTAAGACGAGACAATTGGGGCATAAGGGGGTTTACCTTTACCTCTAATTTATCTTAAAAGGGCAAGAAGTTAGAAAATTATGGCCGGGAAAGGGGATGAAAGAGTAGAAATCTACCTAAAGAAGTAGCTGCCCAAGGGATAAGAGTCAATGCAATTGCCCCGGGAGTAATTGATACTCCTTTCTATAAAGATAGAGGGCTTATGGCTAAGTTTGCTGCCTCTATACCTATGGGTAGAGTAGGTAGGCCCGTTGAGATAGCTAAAATGGTGGCGTTTCTTGCCTCAGATGACGCTAGCTATATTACTCGTGGAATTTTTGATGTAAGTGGAGGATGTGTAATTTAGCCACCTAAGAATATTCAGGAGATTAAAAGAAATATATCAATGCAAAAGAAGATGGAAGCGGCAGTTTATGTAGACAAAGGAAAAGTAGTCATTAGAGAAGTCCCCTTACCTCAGCCTGGTCAAGGGGAGGCTCTTATTAAGGTTGAATATGCTGGTATTTGTGGTACTGATTTAACCATAGTATCAGGGAATCACCCTCGGGCTAAACCTCCTCTTATTATTGGACATGAGTTGTCCGGAGAGGTAGTTGAGATTGGAGAAGAAAAGGCAGAAATTAAAGTAGGGGATAAGGTAACCGTCAGGCCGCTTTTATCCTGTGGTAAATGTTATGCCTGCCAGATGGGTTGGGACCACGTCTGTCAGTATCTTAGGCTTCTGGGGATAGATGTGGATGGAGCTTTTGCTGAGTATGTTAAGGCTCCTCTGGAGACAATCCATAAATTGCCAGAAGGAGTTTCTTTGGATTTAGCCGCCCTGACTGAACCCCTGGCAGTGGCCCAGCATGTTATTACCGTTTCTAATCTTAAAATTGGAGATAAGGTAGCCGTCATTGGCGCCGGGCCCATCGGTATGCTGGTGGCCTTAATGGCAAAGAGAGGCGGGGCTTCCAAAATCATTGTTTCTGAGGTAAATGAGTACAGGTTAAGACTAGCCAGACACTTTGGGTTTACCATTATAGATGCCGGTAGGATTGATCCTGTTTCCAGGGTTTTTGAGCTAACTAATGGAATGGGAGCAGATGTAGTCTATGAGGTTTCAGGAACAGCTTTGGGTACCCTACAGATGGTAGATATGGTAAAGATAAGGGGAGAAATTATCCTGGTTGGTGTTCATGAAAAACCCGATCCGACAAATTTCACCCAGGCTACTTTCAAAGAGGTAGTTTTAAGAGGTAGCCGGGTCTATACGAAGATTGATTACAGCCGAGCAATAGAGCTTCTTATACCAGAACGAGATAACCTGAGGTCTTTAATTTCCCACAGATTCGGACTGGAAAAAGCTTCCAAGGGACTGGATTTGGTTAGACAGAGAGGCAAAGCAATGAAGATATTATTGAAACCTTAACGGATAATCATATGAAAAATTGGCAGGAGGAAATCTATGATTCTGGATAAATTTAGTCTGGAAGGAAAAACTGGAATTGTTACGGGGGCGAGTCGTGGACTGGGAAGAGGTATAGCTACGGCCTTGGCTCAGGCTGGGGCAGACCTGGTTATTGTCAGCAGAACCAAGTCTGTTCTGGAGAAGACAGCTAAGGAGATAAGAGAATTTGGATACCGGGTAATACCAGTAGTTGCCGATGTTTCTAAGAAAGAGGACATTCAGGCTATGGTAGATAGAGCGATGGAGGAATTTGGGGAGATTGGTTTCTTATTTAACAATGCTGGGATTATTCGCCGCTGTCCCAGCGAAAACTACTCGGAGGAGGATTGGGACGATGTCATAAATGTCAACTTAAAAGCAGTTTTTCTCTGTTCTCAGATGGTGGGTAGAATTATGATTAAACAAGGGGGAGGCAAGATTATAAATACCTCTTCTCTAATTGCTGTAGGTGGTGGGAAAACTATTCCGGCCTACGCAGCCAGTAAAGGAGGAGTTGCTCAGCTAACCAAAGCTCTGGCCAATGACTGGGCTAAATATAATATCAAGGTTAATGCCATAGGTCCCGGTTATTTCATCACTGACCAGACTGAACCGCTACGTAAAGATAAAAATCGCTATAAGGAGCTTAGTGACAGAATTCCTCTGGGAAGATGGGGGAACCCCGAGGATCTGGGAGGAGTAGCTGTTTTTCTTGCCTCCGAGGCCTCAGATTATATCACCGGTCAAACCATTTTTGTTGATGGGGGATGGCTTTCGCTCTAGAGAATAGCTAAGGTTTAGAAAGTGGGCTGGAGGAGCAAAGACAAATGTTGCCGTAGCTCTAGCCCGTCTGGACATAGAAAGCTCTCTCAAGGAATGGGTGAAGAGGACTGTGGCCAGAATACCCCTGGGAAGAACCGGCATACCTCAAGATTTAGCTGGAGTGGTGGTATTCCTGGCATCGGAAGCCTCCGATTATTCAGGTTGGGAGGTTTTCCAGACAGTTTGGAAATAATGGGTAAGTTTTTGAGCTACCTCTTCTGATTTTATAAGAACCGAGACTTCATTGTTGTGAGCTAGGGAATAATAGGTCCAGTTGGTGCTTCCCAGGATAGTAATTATACCATCGATGATGACTAATTTAGCATGGGTGTTGACGGACAAGGGATCATAGGCTACTTCTACGCCATATTTGGATAGAATTCGACCTGTATTTTTGTTGTCCCTGGTAACTTTTTGATTCCAATCACTTACGTCAAGGATTACCTTCACCTCAACTCCTCGTTGCTTAGCCTCTGTTAAATCTTTGATCAAGATATTACTGGGACTATCCGGGTATTTCTCGTAATAACCTATCTTATACATCATTACCTGAATAGAATGACTGGCCTCTCTGAGGGCTTGATGGACTACCTGGAAATATTCTCTATCGGTAACTACTTCTACGTTTTGACAAGGTAAAGCAAAAACGGGAAGACTGAAAAAGATAGTAAATATTATAGCTGGGTAAAGAAATTTTAATTTCTTTCTCACCGGCAGCTCTCCTTTCTTGTTTTTCGGTTAATCTTACTCCACAGTGACGCTTTTGGCCAGATTTCTTGGCTGGTCCACGTGGCAGCCTCTTTTTATAGCGATATGGTAGGCAAGAAGCTGCAAGGGGATGACAGCCAGGATGGGAGAGAACTCCTCGGCAATGGGAGGGATGAAAATAGTGTGATCAGCATATTTTCTAATTTGGTCATCACCTTTGGTGGCAACTGCGATGACTTTTCCATTTCTAGCTTTGACTTCCCGGATATTACTTACCATTTTTTCATAGACAGAATCCTTCAGGGCTATACATACTACTGGCATTTTTTCATCCACCAGAGCAATTGGTCCATGTTTCATCTCACCCGCTGCATATCCTTCAGCATGGATATAAGAGATTTCCTTCAGTTTCAATGCTCCTTCCAGAGCAGTGGGATAGTTGAAGCTTCTTCCCAGAAAAAGGAAGTTAGGGGTCTGGTAAAACTTTTGTGCACACTCATGGATCTCCTTTTGATTGTCAAGGAGTTCTTCCAGCGCGGAAGGTATTTTTTCTAGTTCCTTTATCATCTTCCGAGCCTTCTCCCGTGAAATAGAGTTTCGCAGCATTCCCCAGCTAATGGTGAGGAGAAAAAGAGCCAAAAGTTCTGCCGTATAGGCTTTTGTTGAAGCTACTCCGATCTCCGGACCAGCATAGACGTAAATCACTCCGTCTGATTCTCGGGCTATGGTGCTCTCTATGGTGTTACAGAGGGACAAAACCTGGATAAATTTGCTTTTAGCCAGTCTTATCCCGGCCAGGGTGTCAGCGGTCTCACCCGACTGAGAGATGGCCATGACCAAGGTATCTCCACCGGCCACCGGATTACGATATCTAAATTCGGAGCTTATGTCTACCTCCGTGTGAAGACGCAGGTGCTTTTCAAACAGATACTTGCCAACCAACCCGACATGCCAGGAGGTGCCGCAGGCTTGAATAATTATTCTCTCAATCTTTGATATTTTTTTCTCACTCAGGTTGATGTTTTCGAAATAAAGATCATTTTTGTCTCGAGAAATTCGCCTCTTTAGAACGTGGCGAATGATATTTGGCTGCTCATGTATCTCTTTGAGCATAAAATGGCGATATCCATCTTTTTTAGGACCTCGCAGAATCTCCCATTTGAGTCTCTTGACTCTTTTTTTGATAAAACTACCATCCTTGCCGAATACTTTTACCTCATTTCTAGCTATGGTAGCTGTCTCTCCATCCTCCAAGAATATTATTCTGGAGGTTAAATTCAGGATAGCCCCCACATCTGAGGCCAGGAAATTCTCCTTTTTTCCCATCCCAATTACCAGAGGACTTTCCCATCTAGCAGCTACTATTTTATCGGGATCCTTTGTGCTTATAACGGCCAGTGCATAGCTTCCCTTTAAGAATTTCAGGCTCTTTCGGACTGCCAAATGAAGATCATCCTTCAAGAACTTCTCTATTAAGTGGGCGATGATTTCGGTATCTGTATCTGTCTTAAAGATATGCCCTTCCTTGATTAATTTGTCTCGAAGAGACTCGAAATTTTCAATGATCCCATTGTGAATAACAGCTATCTCTTCCCTGCAATCAGTATGAGGATGAGCATTTTTTAAAGTTGGCTCTCCATGAGTAGCCCAGCGGGTATGTCCGATTCCGAGCTCCCCGCCTAAGGGATCTTCCTTCAATTTTTCTTTTAAAAGTTGGATTTTACCGGCCGTCTTTTTTATCTTTAATTTTCCTCCCTTTAAAGTAGCAATGCCGGCAGAATCATAACCCCTGTATTCCAGCCTTTCTAAGCCCGCAACCAACAAAGAATCTACAAATTTATCACCCACATATCCCACAATACCACACATTCTCATCCTCCTTGTGAAAGCAGTGATCAGTGAAATGAGAGATCAGTAGTCCCGAGATATTACTTCACTACCCCGAAAGCCTTCCGGTAGATCTCTATTACATCCTCCAGTGTGACCTGACGAGGATTGTTGGCCAGTTTTCTTTTGTCCTGCATCACTTCATGAGCGAAATCCCTAATCTGGGATTCTTCTATTTTCCTTGACTTTAAATTCTGGGGAAGACCCACCTGTAAGAGAAGCTCTCTTAATCGATTGACTACCCTTTGGCCAGCTTCCTCTTGAGATAGATTTTCTACGTCTTCTCCTAAACTTTTGGCCAAAGAAGTGAGTTTAGCAGAGCTGCTCTTAAGATTAAACTCACATACCCAGGGGAGAAGAATTGCACAGGCTCTTCCATGAGGAAGATTTAAATCGGTAGTTAGCCGGTAACTCATTCCGTGAACGATGATAGCGCCGGTTTGAGCGATAACCATCCCTGCCAGGAGAGAAGCATATAAAATCCGGCCCCGGATCTCTATATCCTGAGGATTGCTCGCTACTTCTGGTAGGTGGGTAGAGAGAAGTTTAATCGCTTCCAGGGCTAAATAATCACTAAGGGGCTGCGAGCTATTGGAAATAAGACCCTCAATGGCGTGGGAGAGGGCGTCTATTCCTGTGTCGGCGGTAACCGATGAGGGTAAGGATAAGGTGAGCTCCGGGTCAACCAAAGCTACTTTAGGAAAGATAAAATCATCAGCCATAATTTTTTTTTGGTGCTTCCCATCTGTCGTAGTAAAGACTGCATAAGGAGTTACTTCACTCCCTGTTCCTGCGGTAGTGGGAATGGCTATCACTGGAAGGGGAGCCTCTTTCAGTTTATTTCTTCCCAAGTATTGGGTAAAGCCGCCTGGGTTGGTGGATGAGACCGCAATTCCCTTGGCTGCATCCATGGGGCTTCCTCCTCCCAGTCCCACAATAATCTGGCACTTTTCCTCTTTAGTTAGATTAGTTCCTCTCTTTATCGTTTCCAGACTCGGGTTGGCCTCCACCCCCTCAAAAAGAATTGTCTTTACTCCCATTTTCTTCAGAGAGTCTTCTACTTTTTGCAAAGCTCCCATCCTTCTAGCGGATTTTCCACCTGTGACAACTAAAGCTCTTTTACCCAGTTTTTTAGTCTCTTCTCCTACTTTTTCTATCATTCCTTTTCCGAAATGAACTCTGGTAGGAAGGTAAAATTGAAAACTCTGCAACTTTCTTCTCCTCTATTCTACCGTATGGCTACGTACTTTCCTTCTCGTCGGAATGGTCTAAAGCTTTTCCCTCCCCCTTGATAGAACTTGCCAAAGAATTCTACAAACTGAAGACGAGAGGTATGAATAAACCCAGAAAGACAATTTATGACTAGGTTGCCTAGATGACCCCCTATAAGAATCATCACCATGAGCACAGGACCAATAATAGGAATACCATAGGTCATTAGCGCTATAGTATTCACTACGGTAGCGATTACGCTAGTGGCTAGACCCAGGGCTAAAAGTCGGGAATAGGAAAGGACATCAGCAAAAAGTTGAACTATCCCATAGAGCTCATATCCTCCTTTAGCCAATCTAATAAAGAGATTTTTGCTTTTTCTTCCCACAAAGAGAAATAGAGCCATCACGCCCCAGAGGGACATTACCAGACCCACGCGGGAATATCCTGGTAGTGTATTCCAGATTCTGGCAAGGTTTTGAAAGGAGAAGGAAATAGCTATATTTGGTCCCAGGTTAGCTCCCTGGGTAGTTGCTGAACTAGCTCCTAAAAGGAAACCTTTCGAAATAGGCATAGCCACAAGGATTATTCCCAGAATAAGTACGATCCAGGAGGCATGATCCAGCACCGCCGAGACTATATCTTTTCTTCTTAGATCTTCCCATAATTCCAGACCTATCCCCAGCAATAGATGAATGAGTCCTAGACCCAGACAGATGGCCAGAAATGTCATAGGGTCTCTCATGGGATTTAATAAGGCCAATTTTTTAAAAAAACCTAAAGATGCGGGAAGATGAGTAAACTCAATTCCAAAGACACCTCCGGTGATGATTCCTATCCCTAAAGTAACAAATCCAACTATGAACAACATGTTGAATAGTTTCTTTGCTCCTCCCTCCACCTTAAATTTTTTTAGCATCAGGTAGGAAAGTACCGATAAAATGATCCCGTAACCACCATCAGTTAAACAAATAGCCAGAAAAAGAGCAAAGAAAGGGGCCAGAAAGGGAGTGGGGTCAATTTCAAAGTACCGGGGTATTCCATAAAGATTGGTTACCAGCTCGAATGGCTTGAAGGGGGAGGCATTAGAGAGGGCAACGGGAACCTTACTTTCCTCATTTTGATGAGGCTTTCTTACCACGATTTCGAGGGATGAAAAATCTTTTAGTCCGACCTTCAGTTTGGCTAAATCAACTTTTCTAATCCATCCTTCCAGGAGGAAGGTGTAGGGGCTTGATCTGGTATTTGCCGCTACCTTCCTTTCCTGACGCAAATGATAAAAATGGTCGTATAGGGCCATGAGTCTGATTTTTTGCCGGCAAATTCTCTTTGATTCCTCCTTGATCTTCCCTATTTGATTTTTTATGTGGTCGATTCTTTGGCGAATTTCCTTTAGTTTTCTCTCCGGGACTCCGAATTCCTTAAGCTCGGCCTTTTCTACTTTTAATCTCTGGAAAATTGATTCTAACTTCTCCCGGTCTTCCTTGAGGAAGATAAGTAAGAAGAAAAGATTACCCGCCTCTTCTTTAATGATATTTAAATGGGTTGCCCCCAGTTGTTCCAGTTCTTTTCGAAAGAGATCTTCTAGCTCGAGGCGAATCATTCCCAGCTGGTAGTCAACCCATCTTCCTCCCTCTAATCTTTCCGTAGAGATAGGTAGCTGCCTCCAGGGCAAGAGAAGTGAATACTTTTCTTCAAGATTATTTTTTTCTTCCTTGAGAATTTCCGTTTCTTCTTCGAGCCCCTGGCATCTTTTTTGGATTTTCTGCCAGTCAAAACTTTCAATCCATGTGGAAAAATCCTTTTCTTTTACTATGGTCTTAGCCGGGAAAAATCCTAGTGAGGTTTTTTTCTCATCAAACTGCTCCAGGTATTTAATGGTCCAATTGAGCCGAGAAAGTTTATCGTCCAGCTCCTCTGTCTTCATCTGGGTTGGCTTGAAGGATGAGGTTATCGTCTTTTCATCGATCTTCCCGGGCTGCAAAAGCGTTAAGTCTCCCAGTCTTTTTATGATAGAGTCTCGAAGACTAAGATCTCCAATAATATATGCCTTCCTCATCTCATAGAGAGCCATTGCTTTGCTCTTTTGACAATGAATTCTATTACTTGGGCTAGATTTCCCCTTCTCTGATTGTCAATATTTTTTTGTTTTTTCTCAAACTCTTCCCTGATTCTTTTTATTTCTTCCTCCGCTTCTTTTTGTAGCTTCTCTTTTATTTTTTCTCCTTCTCTTTTTCCCTCTTTCTCGGCTTGGGTGAGAATTTCTTGGCTTTTTTGTCGAGCCTGTTCCAATATCTTTTCTTTTTTCTTTGTTCCTTCCTCCAGTATTCTCTTTGCCTCACTTTCCGCTTTTTCTATTCTTTTCAAAGCCTCTTCCGGCATTTTCCTCTCCCATTTTGATTAGTTCTACTTCGGCTTCTTCAAGCATTTGGCGAGCCAGGGGATCAGGATACTCACCCTGGAAAATAATTCTTTTTATTCCTGCATTTATTATCATCTTACTGCAGGTTATACAGGGTTGGTGTGTGCAGTAGAGGATTGAGTTCTTGATACTTATTCCGTATAAAGCAGCTTGAATTATGGCGTTTTGTTCAGCATGCAGGCCCCGACAGATCTCTTGTCTTTCCCCGGAGGGGATATTTAGTTTATCACGAAGACATCCTACTTCTCTGCAATGAGGTAAATTACGAGGGGCACCATTATACCCGGTAGAAAGAACTCTCTTTTCCTTGACCAATAAAGCTCCCACCTTTCGCCTCAAACAGGTGGAACGAGTAGCTACTAAATGAGTAATCTGCATAAAATATTCGTCCCAGGAAGGCCGTTTTTCCTTCATTTGCCACAGCCCATCAATTTTTCCAGCACGCCTTCTATATTTTTTTCAATCTCCCTCGCGCATTCTCGATAACTCTCTTCGGATCCTCCCATAGGATCAAGAATTTCTTCATCTACTCCTAAAGCAAATTTTGTAAGCAAGAAGACCTTACCCTCGGCTAAAGAGGAAAGATCCAGGACTTTGTTTTTATGCATCTTTTCCATTACTAAGATTAAATCAGCCTCTTCCACCGTCTTTTGGTTTAAAGGCTTACTCTCATGGTAAGAGATATCCACTCCCTTTTCTTTCATTATTTTTTGGGTTAAAGAAGTTGAGGGCAAGCCGGGCAGGGCACTTGTTCCTGCCGAATCTATTTTTATCTCGTTTTTTTTTCTTTGAGGCCATAGCTTTTTTAATAGACCCTCTGCCATGGGACTTCGACATGTATTGCCTGTGCAGACAAAGAGAACATCTCCTTTTCCCTGCCATACTTTCTCTATTTGGGCTGGGAGTAACCACCCTTCCCTGGTCAAAAGAGGAGGAAACCGAGTAACATCTACTATGGTAGATTCCTCGCCTAGTAGACTCTCTCCTCCATCGATGAGAAGATCTATACCATCCAGCAATTCTTTATCCAGGTCCCCAGAAGTAGAAGGGGTGAATTCACCAGACAGATTAGCACTGGTGGTCGCCAGCAGAATTTTGCCTTTTTCCATAATTGTTCGGGGAATAGAATGTGCCGAGAGTCTTAGTCCAATTTTTCCTTGTTTGCTGATGAGACTGGGAGGACTGCCCTGGCTTGCCTTAAAGATTAAAGTAAGGGGACCGGGCCAGAACTCATTTATCAACCTTTGAGCAAAAAGCGGAACAGCCTGGGCGAACCTTATGAAGCCTCCTTTTTTTCTTAAGAACAGGGTCATAGGTTTATCTAATGGTCTTTTTTTCACCTGGTAGAGTCTCTTTATGGCTGCCTCATTCTCAGCACTAACTCCGAGACCATAGACTGTATCA
>Ga0307443_1000647_pt1 | contig 21998 bp, 21 predicted proteins | sample SalMarSW160220MG_FD_202148 | JGI IMG/M metagenome (GOLD analysis project Ga0307443, IMG submission 202148) | Salt marsh sediment microbial communities from the Plum Island Ecosystem LTER, Massachusetts, United States - SW1601-220 | ecosystem: Environmental > Aquatic > Marine > Intertidal zone >... | reverse complement strand
CTCTCCAACATCTCCTGTGGCACCTCTGCCTTTTCTGGCCATCCATCTGGTATCAACTGTCCAGGCTTCTCTCCAAACTTCTTCTTGTCAAAATGCAGCTTAGGTCTTTTGAATTCCTCTCTGGGCTCCTTTGGAATCCTGCCATTAAGGATAGACTCCGAGCGCAGCCGTCTTCCCACGGTCTTTTCCATCAAGGTACCAAGCTCTAAAATCCTCTCGATATTGATGCCATCTATATCAATACCCATCTCATCTAACATGACACACATATCCTCAAAGGTAACCAGTCCTACGACATTTGGGTCTTTATAGTAATAGGACCCAGTACCTGGCACAGGGGTTCTGTCAAGAAAATTAGTGGGCTGTCCCCCAGTACCGCCCATGGTCCCCTCAAAGATCTCTACGCCCGCCTGAAGTGCAGCCAGCACATTTGCCAGGCCCCAACCCCTGGTAACATGAAAATGGGCCACATGCAGATCAGGGTTTGGGATCTCATCTAAGATCATGGAGAAGTATCGGTATACCTGATCAGGGGGGGCAGAGCCATCATGGTCTGCATGCTCAATATCATCTGCACCTATGCTTAAAAATCTCTTTGTAAACTCGACAGCATCCTCTAATTTTGTAGGACCTGATATGGGGCTCCCCCAGATTGTACTTACCGTGCCACACATCTTGATACCTGCATCCTTGCATTTTCTTATACACCGCTCTGCCTCCTTCCAGTATGCAGGCAGGGTTGTACCAGAGTTTGCAAAGTGATGTTCCTCATCGGTTGAGACCATCATCAGGACCCTGTCAGGGCCATAGCCCTTTTCTTTCAGCTCAATCGCCCTGTCCACCGATGGTTCCCTGATGGTTATTGCGGTCCATTCAATAGTATCTTTATTTATATTTCGTTTGGTAAGACGCTTTTCAAAGATCTCACTCCTGATTCCTTTGAGCACCTCTTCTGCATCCTTAAACTGGGGCATCCCTCGTGGATTTCCCAGATTGGTCACCTCGAGTCTCTTCACCCCGGCAAAGGCAAGCTCTTGCAGGTAATATATCTTTGCTGCAGTAGGTATCCATACCTCCTCATGCTGGATACCATCTCTGATGCTTATCTCAGCAAGTTTAACCTTTTTTGGCATTCGTGGATTGACCTTAAAAATATCATTCGCGCTCATTGTGGTTCTCCTTTATGCGCTCTCGGCGCGGTTAAATCAGAGATCAAAATCTCGGAGTCCGGAATAGATTTCACCATTTAGCAATATAGATATAGAATTTATCAAAAGATGTAATAATTCATAATCCCTTAATGTCTGAATTCTTTTACTCATTACTTTTTTTTCATTTAGTTCAAGTCTCTTCGTTCAATGTAAATTATCGTATGGATAGTGTATGGATAATTTACTTGACTTCGAAAAATGCCGTTGATTTAGCACCGCAGACCGGACATGTATCCGGTGGCTCATTTTCGCACGTATACCCGCACACAGAGCAAACGTAGTAGTCCTTCTCTTCAACTGTATCCAGGTTGTCTGAAGCCTTCTGGTATAAGGCAGCGTGTACCTTTTCAACCTCATTGGCATAGGTAAAATTTCGCTCAGCCGCTTTGTTGCCCTCGTCTTTGGCTTCTTCGATCATAGCCGGATACATCTTCGTGAATTCATAGGTTTCTCCGGAAATAGCCTCTTTCAGGTTTTCAGCAGTACTCTTGATGCCCCCAAGTGTTCGGAGATGGGCATGTGCATGGACGGTTTCAGCCTCAGCCGCTGCCTTGAAAAGTTTTGCAACCTGCATATAGCCCTCTTTTTCAGCCTGTTTGGCAAAGGCGAGATACCTTCGGTTTGCCTGAGATTCCCCAGCAAAAGCCTCTAATAGATTTTTTTCTGTTTTACTTCCTTTTAATTCAGCCATTTTTTACCCTCCCTTTTCCTATCTTCTTTCTGAATATTCATATAATAATTAATTGAAACCTTTCTTACCCCCTGGCCTCAGCCCTGGCCTTCTCTATTAACTCATCCTCCCTTTTTATATCCTCTAACGTCTTTGGCTTGACGCTATCGGGTTTTTCTTCTATGCCATATTTCCACTTTAAAAATTGCTCACCAGTGGTAGGATAAAGGGCATAGGTAAGGAGGTCTTCCTCGGTTTTGGCCAGATCCCCTATCTTTTCTCTGTCTTTGGCAAGCTCTGGTTCAATAAAATCCGCAGCCCTTCCAGTAATTGGTGTCTCACCCCTTTTATATCCTTTGAGTACCTTTTTTTGTACCTCTGGATCAACTGGTGTAGGTGTCTTTCCATAGAGACCATAGACCAGGTCTTTGACCTGGGTGGTAATCATCTTATATTTTCCCAGCAGTACATTTAATACTGCCTGAACCCCAACGATCTGTGAGGTAGGGGTGACCAGGGGAGGGGTTCCTAACTCTTTTCTGGTAATCGGTATCTCTTTATGGACCTCAGGGAGCCTATCCAGGGCATTGGCCTCTTTCAGCTGGCTGACCAGGTTAGAGATCATCCCTCCTGGTATCTGGTGGGCCAGGACCCCTGTGTCTATAACTGCCATCCTATTGGTAGCGAGGTAGTCTCTATATTTTGGTGCAATGGACTCAAGATAGGTATCTAACTCAAGTAGTTTATTCAGGTCTAATCCGGTATCCCAGGCTGTCCCCTGCAGGGCAACCACAAGGGGCTCTACAGCAGGATGAGAGGTTCGCATGGCAAACGGCGCAAGGCAGGTGTCAACAATATCGACACCAGCTTCAATCGCCTTTAGAATGCTCATAGAGGCCATGCCACTGGTGTAGTGGCTGTGAAAATGGATCGGAACGGTGATATCTTTTTTTAGTTCAGTGACAAGCTCATAGATATCATAGGGAGCAGCAATGCCGGCCATATCCTTGATACAAATGGTATCAGACCCCAACTCTTCTAACTGTTTACATTTTGATGTGAAATAGTCTAAATTAAATACATCACCACCCAGGGTTCTCTCAGTGAGAGAATAACAGATGGAGCCTTGAAGGTGTTTCCCGTTGGCCTTTATTCGTTCCACAACGGTCTGAAAATTCCTGAAATCATTCAGGGCATCAAATACACGAAATATATCAATGCCTACCTCACAAGCCTTATCCACAAATGCCCTGGCCACATCGTCTGCATAATTACGATAGCCAACAAGGTTCTGGCCTCTCAGCAACATAGAAAACGGGGTTTTCTTGAGATATTTTTTAAGTGTTTTGGGCCTTTCCCATGGGTCTTCCCCTAAAAACCGATGCATTGTATCAAAGGTTGCCCCTCCCCAGACCTCCATAGACCAGAAACCGATATCTTCCATTTTTTCAGCAATGGGGATCATATCCTCTGTTCTCATTCTTGTAGCCAATAAAGACTGATGACCATCTCTAAGGGTAAGGTCCTGGATCTTAACTGGTTTTTTTTGGCCTTTATTTTGCGTAGTATTCATTGTTTTCTCCTATTTTAGGTTGATGCTAAAGCGAGTCTGCGATTCGGGTATAACATGCGATATATATTAATAGTAATGATTACTAATATTATTAATTGAGAGTGAACTTGTCAAGCGTTTTTATTCGTAATTTTTTCAAAAGTGAATACAAGGAATTTGTTAGATAAAGCTAATGACAGGCCTTGTATTCACCAGGATGAACCGATTTAAAGAAGTAGCATTTAAAGTGAGCCGAAAGATATGTTTAGGTTGTATCTCGAATAGGTAAATTAAACCTTTAGTCTGTATTTTTAATAGCCTGGACCAGTTCTTTCCCCGACCGATGTGCTTCTAATAAATATTCTGGATGCCCCAATATGTCTCTCTCTAAATCTAAACTGCGATACAGGAGGGATCGCCAGAGCTCGGTATCAAGGACATCAAAAAAATAACGGATGGTTAGAAGGGTCCCCTCAAAGAGTCTTTTTCCCTTGGTAGCTCCTACTGAAATAAAAAGCCCTTTTCGTGTGGCTTTAGGTTTTTCAATAGGAGGTTTTTCCAGCCAGTATTTCTTTGCCCACAGGGATTGACATCGATCCATGAGCATTTTTGTGTGAGCACTTACTGTATAAAAAAATATGGGTGAGGCCAGCATCAAACCCTGGCATGATAAAAGTTTATCATAAACTTGTTGGAAATCGTCCTGGATTACACAACGGCCGGTTTCTTTACAGCCATAGATTTCAAGACAGGGAGACATCTTTAGATCACGGAGTATCACCTCTTCTACTTCAGCACCAGCCTCAATTGCTCCCTTCACAGCATTTTTTAGTAACAAAGCTGTATTCCCCTTGCGACGTGGGCTGCCATAAATAGCAAGCATTTTAACCATCTTGGTCTCCATTATTACAAGTGCATGTTACTGTTAATAAAGTTCGACTCACATATATGAATATTCAGTAATACTATACATGATCAGTAAGGCATATGGAAAATATATTTTTGACCTGATTTTTGGACTTCCTAATCAGGCTATCATTATACTGGAAAAGCTTATTCAAAAAGATAAGTACTCAAAAAAATGCTTGAATTCATTTAACGGTGTAAGAAGCAAAGGAGATTGTAGAACAATGAAACAGAAATTCCTTGCATCTTAGAAAGGTAGTTTTTAGAATGGTAGTGTTTGATATAATATTTCCGGAGAATAAAAAGGAGGTTTAATAATGCCAGGGCTGATCATATGGAAGAATCAGGAGATCAATAAACTGAGGAGAGATATGGACCGTCTCTTTTCCAGGCTATGGGATGATTTTGGTATGCCTCATTTTACAAGACCTTCGAGAAATATTCCTTTTATAGATCTATCCGAGACAGAGGACGATCTCATTCTTAAGGCTGAAATTCCAGGCTTAAATCCTGAAGACCTGGATATTTACATTACCGATGATATTCTGACCATTAAAGGGGAGATGAAACAGGAGCTTGTTAAAGAAGGTGAAAATTATCATAGAATGGAAAGAAGGTATGAGTCTTTCTCCCGCAGCATTCAGCTCCCCTGTAGGGTTATGATTGAGGATGTTGAGGCCACCCATAGAGAGGGTATATTAACTATCATTATGCCTAAATGTAAGCCGGAGATAACCCAAAAAGTAAAAATCAAGATTAAGTGATCACCTGATAAATAACAAGTGACAAAATTGAGGAGTTCATAGATGCCTAAAAAAGAATCAGATAAAAAAGTACCCGTTGATCAACTCAGATGGCGACTTGATCCAGCCGCTCTGTCGTTTGAGACTACTGAAGACCTAAAGCCACTAAAAGAGATTATCGGCCAAAAAAGAGGTGTGGAGGCCTTCCGTTTTGGTATGGGTATGGATAAACCGGGATACAATGTTTTTGTCACGGGAATGGCAGGCACAGGCAGGATGTCCGCCGTTCGAAAATTACTTGAAGAGGTGTCCAAAAAGAAGGCTAAAACGCCAGACGACCGCTGCTATGTAAATAACTTTAAAAATACTGAGGCACCTATTCTCCTGCGCCTTAAGCCGGGGATGGGGCGCAAATTCAAGAAAGATGTTTACGATTTTGTTGTAACCCTAAAGAAGGATATCCCGCAGTTTTTTGAGAGTCAGGATTATCTCAACCGAAAAAAAGAGATCATGGAAGAATATGAGAAAAAGGGGAAAGACTTCTTCAAAGACCTGGATAAGAAAGTAAGGGGGGAGGGATTTGCTCTTGTGGATATACAGGTGGGGCAGATTAAACGGCCTGAGGTCGTGCCTTTGGTTGATGGAAACCCTGTGCATATCGACCAGGTTGAAGCAATGGTGGAAAAGGGAAGGTTCCCAAAGGAAGAGTTTGAGGGACTGAAAAAAAAGCAGGAAAAGCTAAGAAAGGATATAGAACAAATCTCTCTTGAACTCAGGACTTTGCAAAAGGAGGTCCAGGGAGATGTAGAGAAAATGGACCGCTTGATGTTCACCAAAATGGCCACAGAGTTAGCCGTACCTATAAAGGATAGGTATAAAAGCAAGCAGATCAATGATTATTTCGATGCCATGCTTGAGGATATGACCGAGAATATACAAATTTTTACACCCCAGACACAGCAAGCTATTCCTGGTCTTTCCTTCGTTCTTCCTGAAGGAGACCCTTTTCAGCCTTATCAGATTAACCTCATAGTAGATAATGGAGATCAAAAAGGGCCTCCAGTTATTATCGAATCCTATCCGACGTACCGAAATCTTTTTGGTAGCATTGAAAGAGTTGTTGATCGAAGCGGGGTCTGGAAGACAGATTTTAGCAAGATAAAGGCAGGATCTTTTATAAAGGCCAATGGTGGCTATCTGGTTTTGAATCTCCTTGATGCAGTTATGGAGCCGGGTATATGGCCAGCACTCAAGAGATCTCTAAAGACAGAAAAGATGGAGATTCAGGCATATGACCCATTTTACCTGTTCACAACCACGGGCTTGAAGCCAGAACCAATTGAGATGGATATTAAGGTGGCTATCATCTCAGATGCCTATCTCTATCATCTACTCTTGGCCTATGACGAGGATGTTAAAAAGATTTTTAAGGTGAGGGCAGACTTTGACACATCCATGGAAAAAAACGCCGATTCCATCCATCAATTTGCGGAGTTTATCAAATTGAAAAAAGATGAAGATGGATTGAAGCCTTTTGACAGGACCGCTGTAGCTGCACTCATAGAGCATGCGGTCCGCCTCTCTGGAAGGCAGGAAAAAATCTCTACCAGTTTCCCCGCTATAACAGATCTTATTCGGGAGGCCGATTACTGGGCTAGCCAGGAAAACAAAGCAGTAATTCAGGAACACCATGTGGATAAAGCCATTGAGGCCAAGATATATAGATCCAACATGATTGAAGAGCATATTCAAGAAATGATCGATCGGGGAACCTTAATGATAGATGTGGATGGAGAAGTAGTAGGCCAGGTTAATGGGCTTGCTGTTTATGACTTAGGCGACTATATGTTCGGAAAGCCTTCTCGCATTACCGCCTCCACCTCTATGGGTCGTTCAGGAATTATCAATATTGAGAGAGAAGCCGATTTATCAGGTAGCACCCACAATAAGGGCGTTTTGATTTTAAGTGGATATCTGAGAAAAAAGTATGCTCAGGATAAGCCTTTGACTATGAGTGCCAGCATTGCCTTTGAGCAGTCTTACATCGGTGTGGATGGAGATAGCGCTTCTTCCACTGAAATATATGCCCTTCTTTCCAGTCTTTCTGGTGTTCCCATTAAGCAGTATATAGCGGTTACCGGTTCAGTAAACCAGAAGGGAGAGATACAGGCCATCGGTGGTATCAATCAGAAGATCGAGGGATTCTACGACTGCTGCTGTAAAACAGGTCTCACCGGTTATCAGGGAGTTATGATGCCGGAAACCAATGTTAAAGACCTCATGATCCGTAAAGATGTGGTCAAAGCGGTAAAAGAGGGAAAGTTCAATATCTATACAGTAAAGTCCATTGATGAAGGAATCGAGATCTTAACCGATAAAAAGGCCGGGGAAAAGCAATCTGATGGGACCTTCCCCAAAGGGACAATCAATTACCTGGTTAACGAGAAGTTAAAGGAGTTGGCTGAGGGTCTAAAAAAGTTTGGTGAAGAAGAGGAAAAAGAGGAGAAGAAGACAGCGAGAGGGAAAAGAGGATAGGGATTACAGTGAATCAAGATACCACAATTGTCCAGTGTTCAAACTGTGGCACGAAAAACAGAATACCAAAGAGCAGGCTGCAGGATAAACCGATATGCGGCAAGTGTGGAAGTCCCCTAATAGTCGGTATCTTTCATGAACGTCCTGTGATTGTTAAAGATAGTACATTCAGCATGGAGGTGCTCTCGTATCCAGGTGCGGTAATAGTGGATTGCTGGGCCCCATGGTGTGGTCCCTGCCACATGGTGTCGCCCATCCTCAATGAGCTGGCTTCAGAGTATGCAGGCAGGGTAAAAATTGCAAAGCTCAACGTGGATGAAAATCCTCTGACCGCTTCACAATACTCTATACGGAGTATTCCTACCATGCTTTTTTTTAGGGATGGGAAATTTGTCAAGAACCTTGTGGGGGCTCTCCCCAAGGGTGAGATAGAAGGCCATCTACAGTCTATTCTTTAGTCCACAACTTTGAAATTTTTTCTGTCAGCACCGCAGACGGGACAATTTTCCGGAGCTTCATCCTCACTTATATACCCGCAGACCTGGCACACATAATACTGACTCTGGCGATCTGAGAGCATATCATTCATTGCTTTCTTGTAGAGATCGGCATGGCGGCTTTCCACATCACGGGCCTGGGAAAAGGCATCCTCTACAACATTCTGCCCTTCCTCTGATGCATCTTTGATCAGCTTCGGGTATTCTTCCACATTGGCCTTGATCTCATTCTGAAAGGCGGCCTCAAGGTTTTCTTCTGTCGAGCCAATCTTGCCCTGAATTAATTTCAGGTAACGGCTGGCATGGACTGATTCTGCATCTGCTACAGCCCGAAAGAGGCGGGCTATTTGCGGGTAACCATCTTGATCTGCCTTCAAGGCGAAGGCAGAGTTCCGGGCATATGCCTTTGATTCAGCGGCAAAGGCATAGCCGAGGTTCTTTTCACTTTTATTGGGCATGATTGCATCCCCCCCTCTAATTGAATGATATGGATGGTATATGCTCGAAGTATAGTCCAAAGGTATTAATGAGTCAACAGCCTATCCCTTGAATGGACAGGCCCTGACCCTGAAATGAACCGAGGGCTGAAGGCGTTCAAAATTTTGACAATTTCAACTGAACTGTGATAAGAAAGATAAAGCCTAACGCCGTAGTATAATTAAAAAAGGAGAGCTATCATGAAGGAACAAGAGAATCTCAATGCACTGGAGGTCGCCCTTAATAACGAGATGAGGGAGCGGGAATTTTATCTAACAAATGCCGAGAGGACAAAAAATCCTATCGGCAAAGCCATGTTTAACCAGATAGCAGATGAGGAATTAGAACATTATGAGAGGTTGAAGGAAGTCCATGAGAGGTGGGAGAGGAATGAAAAATGGCCTGAAACCGTTCCCCTCAAGGTAAAAGACACGATCGTTAAAAACATTTTGAAAGACTCAGTTAAAAGTGTAGATATGATGCCTGAAAAAGACGATGATGACCTGAAGGCCATCCAGACAGCAATCGATTTTGAGGCCAAAGGGGTATCCCATTATGCTAAACTTAGAGATAATGTCTCTGATCCAAAGGAGAAGGAGTTTTTCAATCTCCTTTCCCGTATTGAGCACGAGCATTACCTCTCTCTCAAGGACACAGAGGAGTACTTGACTGATCCCTCATCTTGGTATGTAAAGGCAGAACATCATGGCCTGGATGGTGCTTAGGAGTGATCATAAATAGACACTATAACACTATCCCGCTATGGCTTCCTAAAAGAAGGGTAGTGTCCTAATTTGAAAAAAATGAATAAAATTATTATAACATTGACAAAATTATATACATTATGTATAAGGAAAACATTCCCAATACGAATAAAAAAGGGGGTGGTTTCTATGGCAAATGTTTTAGATGTAGCTGCCTTCATTCTAAAGAAAAAAGGACCAATGACAACATGGAAACTTCAAAAACTTATCTATTATTGCCAGGCTTGGTCATTAATATGGGATGAAAAACAACTTTTCCCTGAACCAATTGAAGCATGGGCAAATGGTCCAGTAGTAAGAAAACTCTTTGATATTCATCGGGGTGAATTTTATATAAGCCAAATTTCTGGTGGTGACTCAGATATTCTAAGTGATGATGAAGTCGAAACCATAAAAGCTATTGTTAATTACTACGGTAAGCGATCTTCTCAATATCTTAGTGATTTAACACATTCAGAAGACCCTTGGCGATTAGCTCGGCAAGGCGTACCCCAACAAGCCCGTTCTGATGCGATTATTAGTCTTGAATCAATGGCTGAGTACTATGGTAGCCTTGAGCCAGACGATGGCTAATAATTATTTTCCCATATGACCCTTAGAAAAAACAAAAACCCCAAACAAAGAATCTTTCCCCAAAAAGAACGTAGTCCACGCGGTATTGGAAAAGCCGAATCATATGATAATTCATGTCTTTCATGGAATATTGAAATCTTAGACAATGGGGGGCCTTGGTCATGGAAAAATATTAATCCGATTGTTTGGTGGAGACATATTTGTCCCGCAATTCATAATTTTGGAACAATGAAATGGAATGAAATTCTTGGGGATAGACACCATATTATAGATATAGATAAAATAATCCCCGAAGCAAGAAAACGCCTAGAAGAGATTTGTTGTGATATTGATTGTCTTTGTTCACTTGCAATTGGCAGTAAGAAACGTATTTATGGAATAAAACAATGTAATGCTTTCAAAGCCTTATGGTGGGACCCTAAACATGAAATTTGCCCCTCCATTAAAAAGCACACGTAATGTTTTCAACAAGCCAAACTAGTGCAATAACTCCTCCCATTCCCACACATGATCTGTAATTCCAGCTTCCATCGCAGGTGTGACTCTTAAAGTTTTATGAATCCTCATAAAATTATAATGTGCAAAATGCAAAGCCAAAGCTGCTTTAAGATTTTCTATTTTCTTTGAAAATCCATTGGTAAGCCGTGTAAATCTTCTTATCTGCATTCTCATTGTAAGATTTTGTCTTTCCACATAAGATGTGCAGTTATATTTTCTTTCAGGATTTACATTAATGATCTTGGATAATACCTCCATGACTTTTGGTGGAGAATATCTTTTTTCTTGTTCTGGAATAGAGCCAAAAACCTTAATTAACTGGGCAAAATCTATTTCGCCACCAAATGCTTCTTCAACTGCTTCAATATAAGGTTTAAAAGCATCAGAAGTTAATTGTATGCGTCCATTACCCTGTAAACGTCTATAAAGATCAATCATAAACTCTAAGGTCGTTTCAGCATCTAAGGCCACGAAAACATATTGATCCCCAAATTCACCTTGTAATCGTTCTTTATTAGTTAATCGTTTTTCTTTCTTCTTAACAAAAGTCCAAATTTCATCAACTTGAATTCGGCGACAATGAAAGTCGCAAAGACGATTATCCATTATTTTTTGACATTTATTACCAACTCGAACTAATAATATCATTATGGTATCTCTATGAACTTCTGTCATTCTCTCTGTGCTTCTAATAGAATTACCTTCAACAAGTGCATTTAGCACTTGGATTTGTCTTTCTTTGGGTGTGATATTCATTATAGAATCCTCCTTGATTTTTCCAGCAGAGAACCCTATAATGAATTTAGACTGTCTGAGCGGGTGTCTCCGCTCGGATGGTTTAGCTCCTGTCGCCTGTTACCGCAGACGGCGGGAGCGACTAAACAATAAGTATTTTAGATTTGACAAATGGTGGCGGTCGTGCTAACATATTAATATAAGTGGCCGCCTTTAAGGTGGCTGACATCATACATTCTCCGATGGTGTATGGTTTTGAGCCATGTTAGTAGTAGCTAACATGGCTCATTTTTGTTGGTTAACTAGCTGTCTCTTTTGCGGGAAACCTAATCTTTCTTACTGATTGTTTATATCGATATGATCCTTTGCCAACTTTTTCAAAAAAGCCTTTTTCTACAAGTCTAGCTAAAATACCTCTGCTATATGAGCCAGCAATAAGTTCACCCCTAACACGTAAGCCTTTTTTATTGGCAACTTCTCTAATATCTTTATCTTTAAAAGATTTATTTCCAAAAAGATTTTCTGCCAATTCTTTGTAAACTTCTATAGCGGGTTTATCTGTTAAAATGTCGGTGCTTTCCGGCTTAGTCGTTTCTTCTCTTGGACCAATAAGATGTTCAAGAGCTTTAATGTCTTGCTCGATTTTGATTTTTTCTCGTTCGAGGGGAACTATTTTTTCTGATATTTCAAAAAGCTTTTTTTGTTTTATTTCGAGTTGAGCTTTATATATTTCAATAATATTGTCCATGATAACCTCCTTTTTCCTTGACAAATTGTGAATAATTAAATAATATTTAAAAAGGTGGCCCCGCCCGGGCTTGAACCGGGACCTAAAGGTTAGCGGCCGATTGTGGTATCCAATTCCACTACGGGGCCTTTTTAATCTGTAGCGGATTGTCCATCACACAATCCGCTACTTTTGTTTCAAGAATATACTATCTAAAATAAACTGTCAAGAAAAAAATGCAAATGTATCAAAAAAATTAGCAATTGTGGCAAATTGTACATTTCAAATTAGCTACTAAGTGACACAATACTTAATTGTGGCAAATTGTACAATTGAAAATACTTCAAAATTCTAATATGGTGAAATCTGGACATCTACTATTTTTTTCAACTTAGGACACTACCAAAAGAAGGGTATGTATTGAGCGGACGAAGGCAATCAAATACGGTCAAACACGATTGACCAGACTCAGATAATGTTAGAAAACAATCCCCAGACCAGCCAAAAAGCACCAAGCGAATCCTTGCCGGGTGTTATTGAGATCAGAAAGGCCCGTAAGAGAGCAGCATTCTCGGTAAGCCTCAATCTATCATTGGCCCTTGCAAAGGGAGTAGCCGGTGTTCTGGCTGGCTCATCGGCCCTCCTGAGCGACGCCATCCACTCAGGGACTGACGTCATTGCATCAGCCGCTGCCTATATTGGGCTCTGGTTTGCCGGTCGACGACATCCCTCTTTTCCTTATGGACTTTACAAGGCTGAGACGATTGCTACATTGGTAACTTCCGGTGCCATTATTTTAGCAGGGTATGAGATAGCGCGAAGAGCGCTCCTGAGACCAGCGACCTTGCCTGATGTGTCTATTGCTCTTCCTGTGGCCTTAGTATCTCTCGTAGTCACATTTGCATTTGGGTTATATCAGCTTCGCATGGGTCGACGACTTCATTCCCCTGCTCTGGCTGCAGATGCCAGAGACTACCTTGCCGATGGGTTCTCTACTGGATTGGTCGTTCTTAGCCTTATTGGCGCCTCCTTCGGACTGCATTTAGACAGATGGGCGGCTATGGCAGTAGCAGCTTTTGTCTTCTGGTCAGGTGGCCAATTGTTATGGCGGGCACTACGTGACCTTATGGATGAAGCAATTGATCGAGGTACCGAACGGGAAATAATAGGGTTGGTGGAATCCCATCCTCGTGTAGAGAAAGTAGAGCAATGCTTGAGCCGTACTGCTGGGGGTCGTTTTATCGTTGACCTGGATGTGATTGTGAGAACCCATTCTCATGAGCTTGCAGACCGTATCTCTCACGCTCTTGAGCATGATATACGGAGTCGATTTTCCCGTGTGATCATGGCCCGAATCAAAACGCATAGCCATCGATCCGAACATATTCGCAGGCTTACCCCGATGATAGAACCTGAAGGATCCCCTGCAGAGCATATTGCTAAGGCCCCCTGGTTTTTACTCGAGACCATTGACCGCACCAGCAAGAATACTATTAGCCAGGAATACATTAAAAATCCCTACTGGGAAGAGGAACGCAAACGAGGATTTTTAGTAGGCCAATGGTTGCTTACATTGAAACCTGATCAGGTAGTGGTAATCGAACAAAGGGAGGGCACCGCATTGGCTTTACTCAAAGAAGCAGGTGTAGAAATAATAGACACAAAAGGCTTTACTATTAAACAAGAAAATTAAAGGTGGTCATGGACCCCGTTGTTTTTATCATTATTATTTCTGTTCTCGGGCCTATTATAGGCTCCATTATTGGTGTGGCAAAGAAACCATCCTTGATGTATATGTGCAACATGCTCTGTTTTGCAGCTGGGGTGATGCTGGGCATTTCGTTTCTGGAACTTATACCTGAGAGCATTCATATCTCCTCGGTGGGCATATGCGTGGCTGGGATAATCATGGGTTCCCTGATCATGTACGGGGTTGACCGCATTATCCCCCACATTCACCCAGAGCTTTGCACTCAGGAGCAAGGCTGTAACCTTCAGCGCACCTCAGTCTACCTCATCTTCGGTATATTTCTCCACAACTTTCCTGAAGGTATGGCCATCGCCATCGGTGCGGTCACGGAGACCAAAGTATCGTTAATAATTGCCCTGGCCATAGCCATTCACAATATCCCAGAAGGCATCTGTACATCAGCACCTTACTACCATACTACCGGCAATCGCCTGAAGTCGTTCCTCGTATCATCTTCCACCGCAGTACCACTATTGATTGGTTATCTCCTGGCTCGATATATATTTGGCTATATTACACCGGAAGTGCTTGGTTTTATAATCGGTGCTACAGCGGGCCTGATGATTTATATCACGTTGGACGAAATCATCCCCAACTCCTGTGCCGGGACCGATCATACAACCATTTTTTCCCTCCTCACCGGAATCATCTTTGTCATCCTGCTTGGCCTCATTTGAAGGACTCACCTGATATAACGCCTCTTGTATCATAAACGGAAGTAAATGGGGCCAGGCCCTCCAGTCCGCCACAAAGACGGCGGGCAGGCATAATTAAATACGTATTTTTGACTTCCCATTTCAGTGAAGTGAATTTGCGGCTCAAATTTTTATTCTTGAAAAAATCACACTCTCACTTAGTGCTAATGAATTGCTAAAACACCGATCAGGATATTTTCATTAAACAAGCCCTTGCACAACCGGATAACCTTAAACCAACATGTCAAGACACTTGCTTATTTGACATAAAAGGCTCACTCTTCTATACTTTTTTGGGCAAAAGAGGAATCCTTGTTATTTAAATAGGGCTTCTCCTTGCCCTTAATCCTCAAACTGAGATTAAATGACCTGGTGTTAGTATACGTGATAGAATTTACGTTAATTCAGAAAGAGGGGGTAATGTAATGAAAACAACACGACTTTGCGAATTGTTGGGTATTGAGTATCCTATAATTCAAGGTGGCATGGTATGGATTGCCAACGCTGAATTAGCCGCGGCAGTTTCTAATGCCGGAGGTTTAGGATTAATTAGTCCCACTGCCGGAATGAGCCGCAACGGTGACCAAGTGGATAATTTAAAAGGGCAGATAAAAACAGCCAGAGGCATAACCTCAAAACCTTTTGGGATCAATCTCCCTATATTACACAATCCTCAGATTGAGGACTTAATTGCCGCAGCCATCGATGAGAGAGTAGAGGTAGTGGTGACGGCTGCAGGTAGCCCAGGGTTATACACAGATCAGTTCAAAGAGGCTGGGATCAAAGTCCTTCATTTGGTGGCTTCGGTGAGGCATGCCCAAAGTGCAGAAAGGCAAGCAGTAGATGGAGTTATTGCTGAAGGTTCCGAAGCCGGTGGACATAATGGCATCGATGAAATATCTACTTTTGCCTTAATACCTCAAGTGGTTGATGCAGTGTCAATTCCAGTAGTAGCTGCTGGTGGCATAGCTGATGTTAGGGGCGTAGTAGCTGCCTTAGCACTGGGTGCTGATGGGGTTCAAATGGGAACTCGCTTCGTGGCTACCCATGAGTGCATCGCCCATGCCAACTTTAAGGAGGCAATAGTAAAGGCTAATGATAATGACACTACCATTACTGGCAGGAAGCTCGGACCAACTAGAATATTGAAGAACGAATTGGCCACTAAAATATTAGAGATGGAAGCTGCTGGGGCTTCGGTTGTGGAACTAACAGATTTCATTGGCAGCAGCCGGTCTAGAACCGGGCAATTTGAAGGAGACTTAGCTAACGGTGAGTCTTACTGCGGTTCCATAGCCGGCATGATAAAGGAAAATAAAAGCGCCGATGAAGTTGTACGAAGCATCGTTGACAACTACGAGTCAGTGTTAGAAAATCTGAGATAGAAAAGATGTGGTTTTTAAGTGTTTTCAAAAAAGGAAGGGACAAACCTCCACTTTTGAAAAAAATCCTATTGATTTGAGCATATTAAAGGATAATGAATTATTGAAACAGTGGATAGGGTAAGGCCTTGAATTGTGAATTTTCACTCATGTGAATGATGCTCTCACGAGATGGTCAAATCTTATCCTTGAAAAAATCCCCCCCTTGCTTATCGCTAATGAATTTTCTTAATGTCAGAGAGCATATTTCCATCATGGAGCATCAGTTTGCCAAATGTTGAAATTTCGAATTACAGGTCAGGCGCCTTGATAGGATACCCTGTTTCATCAGGCAAGGAAAAAAGCAGTTGATGTTTTGATTAGCATAAGTATACTTAAATTTGGCCAGAATTCATTATTTAGCATGCAGTATTTAATATCAAAAAATCGCCTTCAAGGACTCAACACACTCTTCAAATAATAAAAACTCATTATTGTATCGAAAGGAGTTGGAGTATGAAGAAGAATATGGGCACTATAGACCGAGTGGTTAGAACACTCTTGGCTATCGTTGTATTGGTACTCTATCTGACAGGCAAGATATCCGGCTCGGTGGCAATCATCCTTGGAATCTTTGCGGTCATCTTTGTTCTGACCAGCGCGATAAGCTTTTGTCCTCTGTATCTCCCATTCAAGATTTCTACGAGGAGAAAGAAGTAGTCCTTCTTAGAAACTATCAGTTTTGAACTGACTGATAGGAAGTTAACTATTCGTTCAACTCCTGGTCTATACGAATGGTGTTTTGATTAAGAGTCCTAATTAGGCATTGATGAGATAAGAGCTGTGTGATGTGGGTAAAAGAAGTGAAAAAAGGATAAATTTTATATAAAATTTAACCATGGCAATGTAGAATGTTGGCGCCTGACATTTTTAGTCTTGTTCACGGATTAGATTGGCAATACATTCCTAATTAAAGCGCTTAACAGCATTACTCAGATGAAACAACGAAGCAGTTAGGATAGCCTTTGAAGACAACATGGGTACGAATTGTCATTGGGCTCATGATCGTGATCGTGCTGATTGGTACGTATTGGATTTTGAAAAAGATAGGAGCGATGGTCGCCATTTGTGATTGCGATACGCTTCAAGAGTACATTATCCACTTCGGCGTATTTGGTCCCCTATTCGTGATCGTTTTGATGGCTGGTGCGATTGTGTTGAGTCCGGTTCCGAGCGCTCCAATTGCGCTCGCGGCTGGCCTAGCCTATGGGCACACCTGGGGAACTATCTACATCGTGATCGGTGCTGAAATAGGCGCTCTTATTGCATTTACCATTGGCAGGATGGTTGGCTACGAAGTCCTGCACAAATGGTTTGGAGATCGATTATCGTTGGGGTTACTTGGTTCTCAACGTACCTTGATGGTTATTGTGTTTATAGGACGAATGGTCCCTTTCATATCCTTTGATATTCTCAGCTATGCGGCAGGATTAACACCATTAGCATACTGGCGTTTCGCTTTGGCAACTCTGGCTGGAATTACCCCCATAAGCTTTCTGCTTGCCCATTTCGGTAGGGAATTAGGATCGACGGAAATGTATCGAATTACAGGAACCGTTTTGGCATTAGGAGGTATTATGTTAATTCCGGTTGCTGTGAAGTGGTTTCTTGTCCGGCGAGGAAAGCGAACTGCTTCTCACAAAACGGACATAAATAAAACAGAGGAATCAGGTCTACATTCTTGATAAATTGGGTGGAAAATTAGGAGAACCAAAAGTCAAACATTCTGCTATGACTGGCGAAAATTTAGAGCCCAAAAAAGCTTTGATTACCAAACCAAATCTATAATAGACTCAACGAGCCGGGGAATATTAGCTATTGGAAAGGAACCTTGAAACTTAGGGTGCTGCCAGGTGCCGCAATATCTTGAGCTTAGGATTCTACTCTATCTGATTAGAATGAGGGGTTACCTTATGTCCTGCAGAAAAATTCCCATAATTGCAAAAGCATCCTTTCTATTAGTCTTTTTTTGGTCTGTGGATAGTTTTAAGTTTACTCTCCTGCCAGAGTGTTAAGAATACATATTCTGACTTGAATAAAGATAAAGGGATCAAATCGTTTTTTTGACAATTGTTAGCCAGTAAATCGTTCAAGGAAACACGAAATGAAGGGCTTTGTCGACGTCACGGAAAAGAAAGTGTGTCAGCGCCTTTCATCTGGCTAAACTTTGTCGCTGATATAGGCGAAACTACTTTCTAAATTAGCCAGAAACTGGTCAGCGAGGATAGCCAGCAAAGCTGCTGGCAGCGCCCCTTCGATGATAAAGGCGAGGTTGTCCCGCACCAGTCCGGCGATGATGGGCGAGCCAAGTCCACCGGCGCCGATAACGGCACCTATCATAGCCGTCCCGATATTGATGATGACCGATATCCGTACCCCGACCAGAATAACCTGCGCTGAGAGTGGGAGTTCCACCCTGAACAATGCCTGCAGTCGACTCATGCCCATGCCATAGGCAGCATCAAGAAGATGGGGGGGGACCGCGCGCAGGCCAGCAATGGTATTGCGGACAACGGGAAGAAGGCCATAGAGGAAAAGGGCGATTATGGTGGGCATCAGGCCGAAACCGAGGACAGGTACAGCCAGGGCCAGAACAGCTACTGGCGGGAAAGTCTGGCCGAAGGAGGTGATATCAGTGACTATCGGTAAGAAGTCTCGGCCGCTGGGCCGAGTTACCCATATCCCTAATGGAATGCCAATGATAATAGTAATGCCGCTGGAGATGGCGACCAACTGGATGTGCTCCCAGACAAGAACAAGCAAGCTGGCGCGCGGGTGTATTACTGTTGTCTCTCCGGGAAAGAGTGAACGGAGGACTGTCTCCCACCACCCGGTGTTGGCAATGAGAACCAAGAAAGCTCCCAGCGCCACGCCAAGCAAAATCCACCGTCTGGTCCTTTGACGGCTCACTGTCTGTCCTCCTCCTCTGTCGTTGCTGCTTCTATATCTCCCAGTGCCACTTCGCCGACGAGTCGTTGCCCGTCATCAATTACGGGAATACACTTGAAGCCGAGTCCCAGCATACGTGACAGAGCTTCCCTGAGGGTAGCGCTGTCCGATAGGGAAATTTCACCGGTGTCTCCTTCGTCCATGGCTTCTTTAATGGAAGCGGACTGAGCCAGAGTGCTTCTATCAACCCAGCCAATGAGCCTCTGGTTGTCATCTACCACCCATAGCCAGCGGTAACTTCCGGCAGAGGCTATTACCTGTTTTACTGGCCTGTTGACGTTCACAGTGGCTGCTGGCTTGATGAAGTTCTTGATTCCGATTCGAGAAAGGCGCTTCAGGGCGCGGTCAGCACCGACAAAATCGCGGACAAACTTGTTTCTTGGTCTGGAAAGCATCACCTCCGGTGAGTCATACTGCACCAACCTGCCCGATTCCATAATAGCAATGCGGTCAGACAGGCGGATGGCCTCGTCGAGGTCATGAGTTACCAGGAGAATGGTCTTTTTCACTTCTTGTTGAATATGGATGAACTGGGCCTGCAGTCTCTCGCGAGTGAGAGGATCGACCGCGCCAAAGGGTTCGTCCATAAGCATGATGGGCGGGTCGGCGGCCAGGGCACGAGCCACCCCGATACGCTGCGCTTCCCCGCCGGAGAGTTTACTCGGGTATTTCCTGGCATACTCGGCTGGTTTAAGGCCGACAAGTTCCAGCAGCTCTTCAACACGTCTGGCAATACGTTTTTTCTCCCAGTGGAGAAGTTGCGGAACCACCGCGATATTGTCAAACACGGTCATGTGCGGGAACAGGCCAACACTCTGAATGGCATAGCCGATTGACAGTCGCAGTTTCTCCGCATCAATACTGGCCGTGTCACGTCCATCGATGAAAATCCGCCCGGACGTCGGCTCGATGAGACGGTTTATCATCCGCAGTGTTGTTGTCTTTCCACAACCCGATCGCCCGATGAGCACGCAGATTTGTCCCTTTTCGATTTCGAGAGAAAGCCCGTTCACGGCTATGGTCTCTTCATAGCGTCTGGTTATTTGATGTAGACGTATCACCGGTTTTCCACACCCAATCCTTTAGGCGTACCCAATCTGACGGCCGTCCGCATTATGCCATCCACTAGCACAGCCAGAATAATTACGGGTATAGCACCGAGGATAATTAGGTCAGGGGCTGCCTGGCCGATTCCCCGGAAGACAAACCAGCCCAACCCGCCAGCGCCAATTAAAGCCGCTACCGTAGTAAGCCCCACCGCCTGTACAAATGCTGTCCTGACACCTTCTAAAACCAGAGGAGCAGCGAGAGGTACCTCTACCCTGCGAAAGACCTGCCAGCGGCTCATCCCCATGCCCAGTCCGGCATCTATTGCCGCCGGGTCCACCTTCCGTATGCCGACATAGGTGTTCCGTACTATCGGGAGCAGTGAATAAATGGTTAGAGCGATGATAGCCGGGGCTACACCAACACCCCTGATACCAATATCCCGCAATACAGGAAAAGCAAAAGACAGCGCTGAAAGTAGCGCTATCAGAAGGCCGAAAAGTGCCAGGCTGGGTATGGTCTGCACCATGCTCGTAATAAAGAACACGGGTTTTTCGGCATACTTGTTTCGAGTTGCCCAAATACCCATTGGAATGCCGATTACAGTACCTATAGCACCACTGATGCCAAATAAGCGTATATGCTGTAGCAACTCCTGCACGAAGCGCTGCTGATAGCCGCTGAACTCCTCCATTACGGAGACTTTATTCAGCCACCCGATAGAGAGAAGAATGGCGAAAACTGACAGCCCACTCCAGGAGACTAGTTTCCGCCACGTACGCCGGTCATCCAGATGCCGGCGAGCGGCGAATATCACTGTGTATGCCCCAGCTAGGGTAACCCAAAAGCCGGTGCCAAGCGATACTCTGGCTATGGCGGCCTCTCCCTGAAGGAGCCGGTTGCTGGCCAGCCCCACCAGAATGAAGGTGAGGATAAGTATAAGGTTAGCGCTGACGCCCACCGCTATCCCGTGTGATCGCTTTACTTCTCCCAGGCTGAGAACAAGGCAAACCAGCCATAACAAGACTATAGCAACAGCCGCACCCCCGCCAAGGCTCTCCCAAAGGTTCAGGCTGGTACCAACCGCAAGGCGGTTGGGCTTCAATATCAGCCAGCTGAGTAGCAGCGCAGAGAGACCTAAGATGGTGCCAGTAAGAGCTACACGGTCAGGGCTAATCATTCGCCGCATTACCCATCACCTTTTTAATTATCCTGGCTGATGCTACTTCACGAACCCTTTTTTGGCTAGGTAATCCCTGGCTACATCAGCTGCGTTCTGCCCCTCAACGGCAATCTTGCCATTCAGCGTCTGGAGGGTTACCAGGTCAAGGCTCTCAAAGACAGGTCTCAGTATCACGCCGATTTCAGGATACTTGTCGTAAACCTCACCGCGGATGATCGGCGCCGGTTGATATACCGGTTGAACACCCTTCGGGTCCGAGAGAACAACCAGGTTAAAGGCACTGAGAGAACCATCTGTGCCGTAGGCCATTGCGGCATTGACGCTGTCGGTGCCTTGAGCTGCTGCTCTCTCCGTCTGCGCCGTGTCACCGCTCGATACTACCAGTAGCTGGGACTGCTTCAGTGTGAAGCCATAGTCCTGCTGAAAGGCTGGTAATGCTGCCGGGCTGGTGACAAACTCCTCCGAGCCAATCAGCTTGACATAGCCGCCTCTGTTGACATAGGCGGCGAAGTCATCCAAAGAAGCGAGGTTCTCTTTATCTGTCAGGGTTTTCGGTACGGCGATTGCCCAGGTGTTGTTGGCTGGCGCTGGGGTAAGCCAGACGATGTTGTTCTGCGCCTTATCAAGCTCCTTGACCCGCTCGTATCCCTGTTTGGCGCTTTTCCAGACAGGGGAGTCAGCTTCGTCAAAAAAGAAAGCGCCGTTACCGGTATATTCAGGATACATATCAAGCTCACCGCTGATAATCGCCTTGCGCACTACCGAAGTTGGGCCGAACTGAGATTTGTCAACAACCTCAAATCCCTTGCCCCTGAGCATAAGGATAACCATCTGTGATAGCAGCGCTCCCTCGGTGTCAATCTTTGACCCAACTACTATTGGACCTTTGCCAACTTCATCTTGCCTGCTGCATCCTGACGCGACAACTGCCAGCAACACTAAAATGTTCAACAGTAAAACCAAAATCTTATTCATGGTATCACCTCCAACATTTTGTTTGTGTGGATGAGATAGTATAATAACTATGTAGTTTATATAGTCTTCTTTCTGTTGTCAAAAATATCA
>Ga0307443_1000643_pt1 | contig 22071 bp, 21 predicted proteins | sample SalMarSW160220MG_FD_202148 | JGI IMG/M metagenome (GOLD analysis project Ga0307443, IMG submission 202148) | Salt marsh sediment microbial communities from the Plum Island Ecosystem LTER, Massachusetts, United States - SW1601-220 | ecosystem: Environmental > Aquatic > Marine > Intertidal zone >... | reverse complement strand
CTATCCGGTTTCCCAGGTTACCTGGTATGATGCGGCTGCATTTGCCGAGTGGATGGGCTGCAGGCTGCCTACAGAAGCAGAATGGGAATATGCAGCTCGCGCAAATACAACCACACCTTTTTACACAGGTGATTGCATGACATCTGAACAAGCAAATTTTAATGGAAACGAACCCTATACCAATTGTGATAAAAGTGAAAACAGGGGGAAACCATTGCCGGTCGGAAGTTTTCTACCCAATGCCTTTGGTTTATACGATATGCATGGTAATATTTGGGAATGGTGCAGCGATTGGTATGGTGAATATGACGTAAATGACAAAATGAATCGTAAGGGACCGGAAACAGGCGAAAACAAAGTCATTCGTGGCGGTGGGTGGCGTGAACCGGCCTCGGAATGTCGGTCAGCCTGCCGGGGAGGAAGAGGTCTTTATCCGGGAACGAGGGGTACGGGTATTAGTTTTAGGATAGTAAAAGATGAATAATATATGCTTAAAAAAATACGGCAGCACATAACACGGACAATAAAGGTAAGTTGTATGTCACGGTTTTTGCTTTCCTGCCTGCCCTGCCTACCGGCAGGCAGGCGGCAGGCAAGGCTTGCACCGTGACAAATTCCCGGCTAATCCCGAGTACTCGGGACTGCCCGATGCGGAGTCGGGTAACGCTTACTACCCATACCAGCGGGCCGTTATAGAGCATAAAACATTGGATGAATGCAATTCAAAACAATGAGATTACGGATACAGCATTTTTTTGTTAAACAACACATATTTTAAAAATTAATGATTCATTATGAAAGCAAAAGTAAAAACAATTCTCTGTTTGATATTTTTTATACTAGGTTTAAACATTCACTGCCAAGATATTGGGAAATCGTCAAAATATATCTTATATAAAGAAAATGGCAGGATTATTTTAGCATATAAAGCATTTGAAGATTATATGACATCTGAAAAATCTTGGGAAAATTTTCAAAAAAGTTTATTAGATCGGTTTCCTGAAATGCAATACCTTCACAAACTCAATATAAAGTATGGTTTCATTGATTCAGTTGGTTTTCGCGAAGACATTCTGAATTTCTCAATAGATAGCTTTAAGGTCTTTCTCGGTTGGGTGAATGATAACAGTATCAACGAGCTATATGATTCGATTATACTAAAATGTAATAATCAATTAGTTCCATTAAATAATGTTGATTTATGTTTTTATTTGCCATATGGTGATTGTTTTATGATTAATGGTGAGGGAAAACAAACGATATTTATATCCCTGAAGTATTCTCCTAAAAAGATTCCATTGATTTTATGTCATGAATATGCACATTGTTTGCATTATCAGCGAAGGCCGGAAGAGATTGAATGTTTGAAAAGAAATATTATTACTGAAGGCATAGCTTGTTATTTACCAACGTTACTATTTGAAAACTCTTCAATTTATAACGGATTATGGATGATGCCAAAAGAAGCAATTGATTGGTGTGTTGAACATGAGCAGGATATTAAAGATTCAATAATGGTAGAATTGAATGATGGTGGGATGAATACTACTAAGAAGTATATTGCAGGTGGAAAAGGTTTTGCAACTCCACCAAAAGGTTTCCCAGAAAAAACAGGTTATTATATTGGATATCGTATTATACAATCATGTATAAATAAAGGAATCACACTTTCAGAGATTTGCTCCCTAGATGCACAAACTACAATAGACAGAAGTGGATATTTTAAATAGCCAAATAATTTACGCTCTATAACACGGACAATAAAGTAAATAAGCTTGTCACGGTTTTTGCTTTCCTGCCTGCCGCCTGCCTGCTGGTAGGCAGGGCAGGCAGGCATTCTATCAGCAACACCTCTGCCCTGCATGCTGGCTCCTAATTTAAACTAGCCAAATTATTTTATACTTTTGTGAAAAATAATAAGTGAAAACACATCATAAAATACTGAACAGCGACAGCAGGTTAATGAGCGAAATAGATAATCAATCTGTTCACTTGGTCATAACTTCCCCTCCCTATTGGCAACTAAAAGATTATGAGTCTCCTGGACAAATTGGGTATCATGACGATTACGAAACTTATATTAATAATTTGAACTTAGTATGGAAAGAATGTTATAGAGTCTTACATCCAGGATGCCGTTTATGTATAAATATTGGTGATCAATTTGCTAGATCCGTTTATTATGGCAGATATAAAGTAATACCAATTAGAGAAGAAATAATAAAATTCTGTGAGACTGTTGGATTTGATTATATGGGTGCTATTATTTGGCAAAAAGTTACAACTTCAAATACAACTGGTGGCGGAGTACAAATGGGCTCTTACCCATATCCGCGAAATGGGATTTTAAAAATTGATTATGAATTTATTTTAATATTTAAAAAACTTGGAGAGGCTCCAAAACCTTCAAAAGAAATTAAGGAAGAATCTAAATTAACTCCTGAAGAATGGAACACATTTTTTGCAAGCCATTGGAATTTCTCTGGGGCAAGGCAAGATAATCATATTGCCATGTTTCCTGAGGAATTACCAAAAAGACTCATAAAAATGTTCTCTTTTGTTGGAGATATAGTTTTAGATCCATTTACAGGAAGTGGAACGACAAATTTAGCGGCAAAAAACCTTGAAAGAAATTCAATTGGTATTGAAGTAAATCCAGATAATATTAAAAAGATCCAAGAGAAACTAAACTATACTCAAAACGATATACACGGAACCACCTATGAGTTTATTAAAGTAAGGAAAAACATTGATTTTTATGAGCATATTCAGAAACTTCCTTATATTTTTTCTGATCCTCATAAACTTGATAAAAAAACCGACCCGAAAAAATTACAGCTCGGTTCAAAGATTGATAGTAATGGGAAACAGGAACGAGAAAAATATTTCTCTATTAAGGAAATAATCAGCCCAAGTAGAATTATCCTGAATAATGACTTGAGAATAAAATTAATTGGAATAAAGGAAGATCCTTCTTCCATAAATGATGCCATTATGTTTCTAAGAAACAAAACAAAAGGGAAAAGAGTATTCTTAAAATTTGACCAGGCAAAATATGATAACGAAAACAATCTACTATGTTATCTATACCTCGAGAATAAAACCTTCCTTAATGCACATTTAATCAAGAATAAGCTAGCCAAAGTTGATGGCGAAATAGATTTTAAGTATAAAAACAAATTCAATACTTTATCAAATGAGCTTTAACGAAAAAGATATTGCTAATCTGCTATCTATTCTAAGAAAAGGTAGAGGGAATGCTCAAACTGCTTCGGATATCGAAGAGCAACTTAATAAAAGATTTGGTATCCAGAAGTCAGGTAATTAAGTAATGGCAAAAGAATGGATAAATGGTTCAGATGGGAAGAACCTTAAATTTAAACGAGAGACACTATTGAATTATGGCATGAATAGGTGGGGCCTAAATAAAGCTCATAGCGTAGGTCCCACCTCTGAACTAATTCGTAAATGTGCACCAAGAACATTTGAAGAATGGGAGAAATTCGTTCAATCTTCATTACAAGATACAAACCTATAGTTCCTGAAAGCCATTTTATTATAAAATAAAATTTTTTTTAATGTTTATTGTAACCAAATCAGTTTTGCAAAGTAACCTAAATAGAGAACGAAACAAACTTGTCGGGTGATTGAAGTATCTTATGAAATCTTAATCCTATGAAACACACATCCCGCAATGGCGGGACAAATAAAAATGAAAATATTCTCAACATGTGGATTCTCCCGATAAATCGGGATGACCTTTAATAACAAAATTATTTACACATGAAAACAATTTTTATTAATCTGCTTCTTGTATCTCTGCTCCTTTTGGGATGTGGAGAAAGAAAAAGTGATAACGGCAATATTGTTAAAAATGAGAGATTTGAACATATTCGTAAAATAATTAATGAGAAAATAGAAAGAGGAGAAATTCCATCTATCTCAATTGCCGTTGCCGAGAAAGGAAAAATAATTTGGCTGGAGTCTTTTGGTTGGGCCGATAAGGAAAATCAAATTAAAGCATCACCAAATACACTATATTCGATAGCTTCTCTCTCCAAACCTTTAACAGCAACCGGAATCATGAAACTATATGAACAGGGCAAAATAGATTTAGATGAGAATGTTGATATGTATTTAAACCCAGTAAGATTGAAATATTATATCAAAGATAGTATTAAGGTAACTTGCAGGCATTTACTAAGTCACACATCTGGATTACCAATGCATTTTAATTATTACTATGACGATGATACCGCAACTATTCCACCCATTGACCAAGTAATTAAAAGATATGGAATTATTATTAATCAGCCATCGACTATATATGCTTATGCAAATTTGGGATATGGTATTTTAGGATACATTATTACAAGAATCTCTCAAAAAGATTTGGAGAGTTACATGAAAGAAGAGATTTTTGCACCATTAGGAATGACAAAGACTACATTAAAGATTTCTTCCAAAACGAAAAAAAATCTGGCAAAACGATATGATTTTAATGGTAATTTGATGCCATTTTCATTCTGTGATACTCCGGGCGCCGGCAATATAAATTCAACTGTCTGTGATTTAATTAAATTTGGGATGTTTCAACTAAAGGATAACCTCGCCAATCAGAAAAAAATATTAAGTGATAGCTCAATTTCATGCATGTATAGCAAACAATATCCTGACAATACAAACGGCAGAAACAATTACGGCCTGGGCTGGTTTATAAATGATAAAGATTATAAATATAAAATGATATACCACGCCGGGGGAATGGATGGTGTTGGTGCAATGCTAAAATTAATACCATCGAAAGACATTGCTGTAATCTCAGTCATGAATTGCTATGGCGAATTTATAGACCAATTATGTGATAGTGTTTTAACTGAGTTAATCCCTGATTTAAAAGACACTAACCAAAATGAAAATCAAAAGGATAAGAATTCACATTTAATCGTTACGAGAGAAGATTTGTTAGGAACATGGGAAGGAAACATTGTAACCTTTACAGAAAAAATCCCAATAAAACTAACATTTCAAGATGATGGTGATATACATGTAGATACTAAAGCTCAGTTTGAATCAATAAACTTAATGACAAATATTTACAATCTTCAGCATAAAATGTTACTTAATGAAATTTTTTGGGAAAATGGACACATATTTGGATGGTATGCAGAAAGAATACCAGATGAATTTTTTTCAAGATGTCCTCAAACAACTTTATTGGATTTGGAATATCAATCTGGAAAATTAAGAGGAACAGCGGTTGCCTTAGCAAGCTCAAAACGAATGTATTATGGTATTTCACATTATTTAGAACTAGAAAAGAAATAAAAGTCAACCGCTAACACAGACAATAAATTTAATAGGTTTCCCGCTGCACGGGACGACTTGTCCCGTGAAACGGGAAGTTGTCACGGTTTTTACAAAGTCATGATATTTTCAACCTGATTTAGTCAATGTAAATTGGCAAAATATGTCCAAAATGACCTGTATGCACAATGATTGTGCATTTAATTATTCATCTGCACAAAAAATGGCAAATATTGTGCAAAGCGTATAATCTATGCACAAAAAATGGTAAATTTTGTGCATAGCATTAAGCTATACTCTTTGCCTGTGCATTAAAAAATTCATCTATTCGAAATAAAGTGGATTGATTACTCCCTGGTTCCAGAAAGAATATCAAATAGTCTTTTATTAAGATATAAAAACTCATTTCCTGATTTATGCATAACCAGTATTCCTGCTTTTTCAAGTTCTGAAAGGTACTTACCGGCTGTATTTCGTGAAGCAATACCGGCATCTACAATAAAACCAATCTTACAATATGGTTGATTAAACAATATTTCCAGGAGTTCATAACTATAAATATCAGGTAATTTTGTTTTAACCATTTCCTGTGTCTTAGTGAAAAGATCATGGATAGCATTCACCTTATTAAGAGTAAATTTCGCCGATTGAGCAACTCCTTACTCTTCCTGTCCTTCCATTTCCATCGGTAAAAGGATGTATTGCTTCAAACTGATAATGAAGAAGTGCCATCTTAATTAAAGGATCTAATCCATCTTCAATGCCAGCATAATCAAGCCAGTTTTGAAGCTTGCTCTTGATTACTTTTTTACAGCATGGAGGAGTATAAACTACCTTACTTAAAGTACCTACAAACACAAGAGAATCTCTTACTCCGTCATTTTTCTCTTTTATGGTCCTGTAAATACCCTCGATAGCTTCTAATGATAATCCATTTGATTTAACTTTTTGCCATCCTTCCCAAAGCGCCTGACGATATCTTACAACCTTCTTAGTCTGCCTGTCCGGTTCAGGTGTAGAAGATGCAAAAGCTCTGTAGAGTTTATCTGACGTAGTAAATATATTTTCAATAGAAGAAGAATCTTTTGCCTCCTGCAATACCAATGTATTGATAAGCATCATAGGATTCGGGATCACAGGAGCTCTCCCCTTAAGTTCAGCCAGAGCAGCTCTTGCATCAGCAAGCTGTTTATAGACTCGCAAGTTCTCCCATGATTCCCTTACAGGTGGTAACAATGGGAGTTCATTAAAAGGTACTTCTGGATTGAATATCATTTAATTCAGATTTTAAAACCTATTTAATCATAAAGATATGAAACCACAGTAACTTATTCAATATTAAAACCAGGTAAGTAAATACACGATTCATAAAGAACTGGTACATATCAGATCACTCTCCTGAGCTTTACATTATGATTCCCAACAATTTCAGGACAAGCGTACCGGTTGACATCAGCCTCCGCATTAGTTATGGCTGACACAGTAAAATCAGATATTGCGACGAGGCGAATCCGAGTCCTATTCGTTAACCCCTGCGTGTTTCTTCCTTTATTCTCTGTATATGTCCGCGTCCCAGTCCCTTGACCTCACAACCAAGCTGGAAATAACGCCTGATCTTCTCATCTGTCAGTATTCCAAAGCAGTCAATTATGGCTGCAGGCTGACCGATAGTCCTTACCACCTCATCAGGATCAAGTTGAAGATATGCTTTATGTGGTACTGCAAATATCACAGCCTCGGCATAATTCAGCGCCTTGTTAAGATTCGGTTCAATACGTATGTCTTTAAGTTTTTCCTGGTTTCGGAAGAATCGCGCCTTGCTCTGTCCCGGTGCCGGAAAAGTGTCCTGCTGTTCAAATTCCCACCAGTGCTCAACATAGGGATCATGTACACGGATCTCCGCTCCCATTTCTGCAAGCTTCCGGATCACAACTTCAGAACCGCTGTAACGGGTATCTCCAACATCTTCACGGTATGCAGCGCCAAGTACCAGTACATCAGCGCTGGCAATTGGCTGACCCATGTTCCGCAGAGCATCCCGTGTAAGCTGTCCCACATGTAAACCTCTGGTATCGTTGATGTTAATAGCCAAAGGTGTGATTTTGAATATATTATCATCAAAACCGAGAATATGCTTGTAAGCCCATACTCCCAGGCCGCCATCTTTAGGAAGGCAGTACCCTCCTATTCCCGGTCCCGGGAAGATTATATTATTGTGTGTAGGTCTCACTTTGATGGCTTTTATAACCTTAATAAGGTCGACACCGTTGCGCTCAGCGAAGAGACTCCACTCATCAAGGAAAGCCAGGATAGTCGCCCTGTAGCTGTTTTCCACTATCTTTGCTGTTTCTGATTCAATGGGCCTGTCCATAACTGTCAGAGGGTATTTTTCCGTATTAAGGACCTCATTGAGGAATTTAACCACCCGGTCCCTGGCCTTCTCATTTATTCCGCTGCAGACACGCCAGAAATCGCGGATACTGGCAACATAATTACATCCGGGCATAACTCTCTCATAACTGTGAGCCAGCAGCGGATCCGATTCAATACCTCTGTTTCTGAATATTTTTTTCATGATCGGGTATGCAACCTGTTCGGTTGTTCCGGGTGCAACAGTAGTCTCAATCAAAACAAGTGCTTCAGGTTGAATATTCTCTGCAATAACATGCAGTGAGGCCTCCAGGGCAGCCATGTCGGTCTGACCGCTGCTTACATTGCCAAGCTTCTCTTTGAGATAATCACATTGCACGTCAACCACCACAATATCAGTAAGTTGCAAAACATCATAGGTATATGTGGCTATAAGTGTCTTTTTTTCTGTTACACATCTTCTGATCATTGGTTCAACCTCAGGATCTTCAGCCTTTACCGGTGAAACACCACGGTTCAGCAGGGGTATCTTCCAGTAGCTTCGCACACTCGGGCGCTGCATCCCTATCACAAATTTCGAAGGCTGCCCCTTTTCATCAACCGTGTCAGCCACAATAGCGGCCATGACTGCTCCGACAAATCCGACTCCCATCACAACAACGATCTCACGATTCTTTGACCGCTCTTCTTCTACACGTTTTTTAAGGTTCTCGAATTCCTCTTTGTAATCTTCCGGCTTTGGTAAAGGGAACTTTTCCCCTCCCGGACTTATTGAAAGATTTTCACTCATACTGTATTTCTTATTATGATAAGTAACATAAATGACGAAGATAAAAGTTTATTCCGGTAAAATAAAGATACAAATTTCATTATGAAATCTGTATCTTTTACCTGTCTTGTTAGCTGGTCACGTAAAACTTTCAGCAATAATGGTTTAGTAAGTGAAGATCACATTAAGTCAGTTTCTTCCAGCGTTCAAGCCGTGGTATATGAGAAGTATAGAACCACCTTTTCAGGGGCCCATGACCCATTTCCTTCAACTTACCTTTTACAAATTTTACCATCTCGGATGGACCGGTAAAATTGTCAACAAAATTACCAGCCTGATAACAATAACTACAGTACTTTACTGATTTGGATCCGTCGGCGTTTGTACCTCCGTTTCCCGGATCCTGATCCATAGGCATTCCGCAACTCTGGCAGAACCTGTTGAATTTTTCCATAGCAATAATAGTTTTTGATTAGAAATTAATCATATTTTTTGTTTAAAATTTAATCAAATAATTTATAAAAGTCAACTATTTTTGTAAAAAAGTGCAACTGGGTAATGGGGAACCCAGTACTCAGGACCCGGCAACACCCAACAAACAACAAAAATCAACACTAAATGAAAGCGATCAATAAATCAACTCTTGAATTTCTGTCAGATATTAAGCACAATAATAACAGGGACTGGTTCATAAAGAACCGCAACAGATATCTTGAAGCCAGAGAAGATTATGAATCATTTGTTCAGGCAGTAATTGACGGGATATCAATCTTTGATCCCATCCTGAAAGGACTTGAGGTAAAAAGCTGTACTTACAGGATAAACCGTGATATAAGGTTCTCCAATGATAAAACTTTATATAAATCCCATCTTGGAGCATTTATAGTCAGGGGCGGAAAGAAGAACGGTGACAGGTTTGCCGGATACTATGTTCATGTTGAGCCGGGGAATAACAGTATGATAGCCGGCGGCGCCTATATACCGCCTGCTCCATGGTTAAAACTGATCAGGGAAAAGATTGATGAAAAGGGTGATAAATTTATGAAAATCATAACTGATAAGGGGTTCGTGAAATGCTTCGGAGAACTGGAGGGAGAAAAACTTAAAACTGCTCCAAGAGGATTTCCGAAAGATCATCCTTATCTCGAATTTTTGAAACTAAAAAGCTACCTGGTGGTAAGAATGATTACTGATAAAGAGGTTGTTGGTAAAGACTGTTTTGGCCTGATAATCAGAGCATCAAAAGTGATGAAGCCTCTGAATGATTTTCTTAACGATTATTAAAACCGGGATAATACTAAAGCTTCACTTAAGTATCATGTAGAAGAATATAGCGGTAAAATGAGACAGGCTCCCTCCTATTACCATAAGGTGCCAGACAAGATGATGATAACGGTAATTATGGAATAAAATTTGATTATCATAAAAAATTCATATATTTCGCTTGCAATTATAAACAAATAAACATGAAAAAGCTGATTTTCACACTCCTGTTTGCCTCTGTGGCAATAACCTGTACAATTGGGCAGACTGTCAAACTTGAAGTAGGCATGAAAGCTCCCGGGTGGACATTTACCGATGCTGACAAGAAAGAATTCACAATGAATTCCTGGCCCGGCAAAGTTCTGCAGATCAATTATGTCGATCCCGACGAGTCGGATCTGAATGATCCTTTTAACGATTATATCGATAAAGCAACCGATATCGACAAGAGGATAAATAAAGATTTCTTCAAGGGCTTTGGAATTGTGGACTGCAAATCGACATGGAAGCCCAACGGGCTTATCAGGCTTATTGCCGGTAAAAAGGCAAAGAAATATGACACTACCATTCTCTTCGACTATGATGCCACGCTCCAGAAGGAATGGGGTATGCCTGAAGACAGTTATAGTGTGGTCATTGTGGATAAGAACAGAATTGTCAGGGCTATTTATAAAGGCAAGATCCCGGAATCGGAAAACGAGAAGATCGTTCAGCTGATAATAGGTCTGACCCAGGAATAACCATAAGGAACAGTATTAAAAAGAGGCTCTGTACAGAGTCTTTTTTTTTTGAATATCACTTTACCTCTTCTATATCTGTTATATCTTTCCCCAGTCTTGCCTTGATCCTGTCCAGGTCGTTCTTCATTGTTGTAACTGCCTGTATCAGATGTTTTTCGGGCAAAACGGGCTCGGGAAGCTCACTGCTTATATAGTTTACAAATTTCCACAATTCCTTTACTTCGTTGACATGGACCTCATAAGGTTCATATATCGGGTTCAGGGAATAAAGTACCAGTTTCCCCTCTGTCATCAGATTATTTTCCACAACTTTAAAGACTATACCGTCATTTAGTGTAAAAACGATATAGGCTTTTCCGTTAATTATTTCGTGCCAGTCCTGGACAAATTCACCGGTTACCCATGAGCCGTCAGGTATCGGTAACATTGAATCGCCCTTCAGCTGAAATGTCCTGTATTTTCTTTTTTCAGAAAGAAAAGGAAACCTGAACCTGGGCAGTTCCTCGATATATTCCGGATCGGCATATCCTGTTGTATAGCCTGCCTTTGCTTTTTCAGGGACCATTTCAATGTTTTCCGCATCATCAGGACCGACTGTTGTAGCAAGAACCCTGAGGTTGCTCCCCTTAACATATGCATCATAGCCTCTTTCGAGCTCTCCAAGCTGGCTCTCCGACAATTTTGTAATGTCGATCTTCAGCAAAGTATCGATCGATATGTTGAAGTACCGTGAAAATGAGACCAGTATCTCAATGCCCGGCTGGGCCACGCCGTTCTCATACCCGCTCAGGGTGGAACGTTTAAGGTTAAGGGCCACAGCAACCTCATCCTGGGTCCTGCCCCTTCTTTTTCTTAAAAATTTTATGTTGGAAGTGAAGTACATAATAAAAAATTGATTACATTGTAATCATGATATTGATTAATTTTTAATCAAAAATATGATATAATTATTATATAAACAAGAAAAATGTAAAAAATTTGATTTACTATGATTTTGATCTTCATGTACTCACCCCCTTCCTTGCAAAGCAGGGAAGGGGGTTGGGGGAAGGGTACATGAAATCAATATCTGCGAAATATACACAGAGAACTAATTATAAGGTAAATGTTTCTGGCAGGCAACATAGCACGTTCCATCCTGCATCTCGACCTCGACACCTTTTTCGTATCAGTGGAGAGGCTTAAGAACAGCAGACTTCTCGGCAAGCCGGTGATAATAGGCGGCATGTCGGATCGTGGTGTTGTGTCGAGCTGCAGTTATGAAGCCAGGAAATACGGGGTGAATTCCGCCATGCCTATGAAGATGGCCAGGATCATGTGTCCCGATGCAATAATAATACGGGGCGACATGGAATCATACAGCAATTATTCAAACATGGTGACCGGAATAATTGCGGAGAGGTCACCGCTTTATGAGAAATCTTCCATTGATGAGCATTATATCGACATCACCGGTATGGACCGCTTTTACGGATGCTGCAAATGGTCGCACGAATTGCGCGAATATATAATAAAGGAGACAGGCCTGCCCGTTTCAGCAGGTCTTTCCATCAACAAGACCGTCTCAAAGATCGCAACAGGTGAAGCAAAGCCAAACGGTGAGATAGAAGTAAAAAAAGAGATAGTCCTTCCCTTTATTGACCCTCTCTCAATAAGCAAAATGCCGATGATTGGTCCGAAGACTTACCACGTGCTGAGGTCAATGGGCATAGCAACAATATACACCCTGCGCAATATTCCTGCAGAGATGCTCGAAAAACTGATGGGTAAAAACGGTATTGAGATATGGAAAAAGGCTAATGGCATAGATTCCGCTCCCGTGATCAGCTATTCGGAGCAAAAATCCATAAGCACCGAACACACATTCGAAAAGGATACCACCGATATGGCACGGCTTAACCAGCTGCTGGTGAACATGGTGGAAAAGATCGCCTATGACATGCGAAAACAGGAAAATCTGACTTCCTGTGTCACGGTGAAAATAAGATACTCCAACTTTGATACGCATACCCTGCAGAAAAGGATCCCTTATACAGCTTTCGATCATGTGCTTGCAGATATCGTTAAAGAGCTGTTTGCCAGGCTGTACCAGAGACGAATGCTGATCAGGCTTATCGGTGTAAGGTTCAGCCACCTGGTACAGGGGGTACAGCAGCTCGACATGTTCGACGACACTCCCGAAAAGGTGAGCCTCTATATGGCTATAGACAGGCTCAGAAGGCGTTTCGGGCGTCATGCGGTAATGAGGGCTGCCGGGGTGATGACAACCAGCGAAAGAGAGGAAAAAACCCTTAAACAGCTCGAAAATGCGGCAAAAGAGCAGGAAGCAATGGAAGAAAGGCTTCGCGGATATATGATGTATGGATTTGGACACTAGAATTGTTCAGCGTTCAGCGTTCAGTACCAAGTACCTAGTAACTAGGACCCAGCAACCGGCAACATGTATTTAAACTGCCATTCATATTACAGTCTGCGTTACGGAACAATGTCCGTCGAACAGCTTGTGCAGAAAGCAGCTTCTGCAGGAGCTGAGACAATGGCACTTACTGACATCAATAATTCAACGGCAATACCCGAATTCGCGGGTGAATGCGCAAGAAATAACATCAGTCCCGCTGCAGGTATCGAATTCAGGAATGACAATGAACTGCAATATGCAGGAATAGCACGAAACAGCAAAGGATTAAGAGAGCTGAACGAATTCCTGTCAAAGCATAATGCCGAAAAGAGACCAGTCCCCTTCCCTGCCCCGGCTTTCTCAGAGGCATATATCATTTATCCGTTCACAAAAATTCCTGAACGTAATCTATTTGATAATGAGCGTATTGGCATAAGAACAAATGAAGTGAACAGGTTGCTGAAGCTGATGCCGCGCGACAGAAACCAGATGGTAATAATGCAACCTGTGACCTTCAGCAGCGGTGATGATATTTTTATTCATAAAAGCCTCAGGGCAGTCGATAATAATATCCTTCTGAGCCACCTTAAACCATGGCAATGTGCCGGGGAAGATGAGTTTTTCTATCCTGCGGAGACTATCAGTTCCGTATTCTCTGAATATCCGGAAATCATCAGTAACACCTCTAAGCTACTGAAAGAGTGTTCTTTATCATTTGACTTTGAGAGCCAGAAGAATAAAAAGATATTCTCGGCCAGCAGGTATGATGACAGGCTGCTGCTCGAAAAGCTTGCCTGGGACGGGATGATTTACAGGTATGGAAAGAACAATGATGAGGCAAGAACAAGGATACAGCATGAACTTAATATAATCGATAAGCTTGGTTTCTCTGCATACTTCCTTATAACCTGGGACATTATACGGTATTCAATGGCACGCGGCTTTTACCATGTAGGCAGGGGAAGCGGAGCAAATTCCATTGTTGCTTATTGTCTGAAAATCACTAATATTGACCCGATTGATCTAAACCTTTACTTCGAGAGATTCATCAACCCTGAACGAAGCAGTCCGCCCGACTTCGATATTGATTATTCATGGAAAGAGAGGGATGATGTCATTGATTATATCTTTAAGAGGTATGGTTACAGCCACACTGCGCTGCTGGGAACTATCAGCACCTTCAGGGGAAAATCGATAGTGAGGGAGCTGGGGAAGGTCCATGGATTGCCAAAAGAAGAGATCGATGCAATAATTGACAATCCCTCGTCCGAAACGAACAGGAATGCAATAACCGATGTTATCTTTTCCACAGGCCACAGGATTGCCGACTTCCCGAATATGAGAAGCATTCATGCCGGCGGGATCCTCATTTCGGAGGAGCCGATATCGTGTTACACTGCCCTCGATATGCCTCCAAAGGGCTTTCCGACAACACAGTGGGACATGTACACAGCTGAGGAGATAGGCTTTGAAAAGCTCGATATTCTAAGCCAACGCGGTATAGGCCATATACGCGAGAGTGTAGATATTATACTTCGAAACCGCGCAATAGATGTAGATGTGCATGCAATTCAAAGCTTTAAGAAGGACCCGAAGATCAGGGAACATCTCAGCAGCGGTGAAACCAAAGGTTGCTTCTATGTCGAAAGTCCGTCAATGCGGGGACTTCTGCAAAAACTCAGGTGTGATGATTATAAAACCCTGGTTGCGGCCAGCTCAATAATCAGGCCGGGAGTAGCACGCTCCGGCATGATGCGTGAATACATCTATCGCTTTCATAACCCGCATAATTTTAAATACTTACACCCGGTAATGAAAGAACAACTTGAGGAGACATTCGGGGTTATGGTTTACCAGGAGGATGTACTGAAGGTGTGCCATCACTTTGCAGGACTCGACCTTACTGATGCCGATACCCTGCGGCGGGCCATGAGCGGTAAATACCGTTCGAAGAAAGAGATGCAGCGGATCATTGACAGGTTCTTTTCAAACTGCCGTGAAAAGGGATACAGCGATGATCTGATAAAAGAGGTATGGCGGCAGATTGAATCATTTGCCGGTTATTCATTCTCCAAGGCACACTCAGCATCATATGCCGTTGAGAGCTTCCAGAGCCTTTACCTGAAAGCCCATTTCCCCCTCGAGTTCATGGTGGCTGTAATAAATAATTTCGGCGGATTTTACAGAACATGGGTATATGTACATGAAGCAAAAAGATACGGTGCAGTAATACAACTGCCATGTATTAACAAAAGCAATTATAAGACAACAATTTATGGTTCAGATATTTACCTTGGTCTCATACATATTCTGAGCCTTGAGGACAGGCTTGCCATGTCGATTGAAGAGAACAGGAATGCTAAAGGTCCCTATTCCGATCTGAACGATTTTATAACACGTATTAATCCCGGACTGGAGCAGGTCATACTGCTTATCAGGACAGGGACTTTCCGCTTCACCGGTAAGAAAAAGTCGGTTCTCCTGTGGGAAACACATATGATGATGAATAAATCGAAACCGGAACCAATGAAACGCCTCTTCCCCGCTCCTTCCAGGAGCTTCTCACTCCCCGATCTCGAACATGACAGGCTCGACGATGCATACGATGAAATAGAGCTGCTCAGCTTTCCCGTTTCAATGACCTGGTTCGACATGCTTGAAACTTCATTCAGAGGTGAGATACAGGCAAGGGATCTGATTAATCATGTAGGAGAAAGAGTCAGAATGGTCGGGCACCTGGTGACTATCAAGTATATAAAGACAATAAAGAAGGAATGGATGAATTTTGGGTGTTTCATTGATGCAGAAGGCAGTTTTTTTGATACAACACATTTTCCGCAATCGCTTAAGAACTACCCTTTTAAAGGCTCCGGAACCTACCTGATACTAGGTAAGGTCGTGGAAGAATTCGGCTTTCCGTCAATTGAGGTTGAGAAACTGGCAAAGCTGCCAGTCAAGCCTGATAAACGGTATTAAACCGATTTGCGGCTTGCGGCTTGATGTGTGCGATTAATCTAATCTCTCCCCATGATGGGGGGCTGGGGGGTGTATTATAAATTATCCACCCTGACTACTTTCAATATTCCTTTCAGTGCCTGAATCTTTCTCATAATACCATGAAGAACATTATTATTAGTGACCATTATGTTAAGCATTCCTTCAAATAATCCTTCGTCCATTTTATAATTAAAGCTTCTGACAACTACTTTGTATTGTGCGAGGATATCGGCTATCCTGTTCACCATACCGATATCTTCAACACCTGTTATCTTTACAGCAGCTATAAATGCAGGAGTTGCTTTTGACTTTGTCCAGCGGACGGCAATGAGTCTGTAAGGATATTTTGCCAGCAGATTATGGGCATTAGGGCAGTTGGTACGGTGTATTTTTATCCCGTCAGTGATTGTTATAAAGCCGAATATATTATCACCCGGCACGGGATTGCAGCATCTCGCCAATTTATAATCCAATCCCTCTACCTTATCTTCAATAACCAGAAATTCAGCATATTGAGAATCGAGTGGACTTTTTGTTGGCACCGGCATTTGAAGTACAGGAGTTTCTTCAGGTTCCTCTTTGCGTAGAACCTCTTTTATTTCAAGAAGTTCTATCTTACCTGTAATGATCTGGAAATAGAGATCCTGTGCCGTTTTAAGGTCATAATGGATGATCAGTTTCTGTATTACTGTATCGTTATAAGGTATTTTCCAGTTCTTCAGGCGTCGCATCAGCATCTCCTTGCCTTCAGCTGCTGCTCTGGCTTTTTCCTCATTCAGAGCCAGCTTGATCTTTGCTTTTGCCTTGCTGGTAACAACAAAGGAAAGCCAGTCCTGCTTTGGCTTCTGACTCTTGCTGCGGATAATATCCACCTTGTCGCCATTCTGCAGTACATATTTTATTGTAACGTTTTTACCATTTACCTTTCCGCCGACACATGATGCCCCGACAGCAGTATGGATCTCGAATGCAAAATCAAGGACTGTTGCGCCTGCAGGTAGTTGTTTAAGATCTCCTTTGGGAGTAAAAACAAACACCTCGTCGGTATATAGCCCTGATCTTACCTGGTCGAGAAACGCTGTTTCCTCCTTCTCTGAAGATTCAAGTATCTCGCGCATTTTGGTCAGCCATGTGTCGAGTCCCCCCTCTCCTTTTATCCCTTTATATTTGAAATGTGCCGCCAGGCCTTTTTCTGCAATCTCATCCATTCTGGTGGAGCGGATCTGAACCTCCACCCACCTTCCCCTGGGACCAACCACTGTGGTATGCAATGATTCGTATCCGTTTGACTTGGGAACAGAAATCCAGTCACGCAGTCTGCTGGGATTAGGCTGATAGAGATCTGTTACTATTGAGTAGGCTCTCCAGCATTCTGATTTCTCGTTATCCATACCGGTCTGGAGAATGATCCTCACTGCAAAAAGATCATAAACCTCATCAAATTCCACCCCCTGCTTTTTCATCTTCAGCATAATGGAATGTATTGATTTTGTGCGGCTTTTAATTGTGAACTTAAAGCCATGCTTTTCGAGCGTTTTCTTCAGAGGCTGGGAAAATTCACGGATGAACCTGTTTCGCGATGCAGTAGTCTGTTTCAGACGGTTTTCAACAAACAGGTACTGGTCAGGCTCAAGATACTTAACTGCCAGGTCCTCCATTTCCAGTTTAATATTATAGAAACCCAGTCTGTGAGCAAGAGGTGCATAGAGGAAATATGTCTCTGAGGCAAGGGGCAGCTTTTCTTTCTCAGAGGCTGTTTCCAGATTGCGCATATTCTCAAGGCGCTCAACCAGTTTAATCAGGATGACTCTTACATCATCGGCCAGGCTTAACAGGAGTTTTCTGAAATTCTCTGCCTGGTACGATGATTGCATGGATTCTATTCCGGTGATCCTGGAGCAGCCTTTAAGTATCTCCACCACTTTACTACCAAACTCCTTCTCAAGTTCCTTAGAACTGATTTTCAGTTTGTTATATGAACCGTGAAGCAGTGCGGTTATTATTGAAGTAAGTCCCAGTCCCATTTCCTCCGCTATGATACGTGCCACTGAAAGGGAATGAAGTATCTGGGGTTCTCCGGTAATAGTCCTGCTGTCTCCACAAGCTTTTACGGCAAGATTAAAAGCTTTTTTTATTTTGCCTTTATTTTCCGGTGCAATGTTGTTTCTCGCGGCTTGGAGCAGTGCCCTGTATGCGTTATCTGTTTTTTGTGTCTCCACCTGTTACAGGAGATAGAGTTGTACATATTGACATTAAACAAAGATAATCCGATTTTGATCGAATTTTAATAAAAATCCCCGGGTTTCATTGGCCCGGGGATTCCTCTTCAAATTATAAATTTTTATCTAAACGAGATCCCCAGTCCTGCCGATACAACATTATACTGTGCCCTTGTATAATCGGCATGAATTGTAAGTACTGCAAATTTAAACCTGAGACCAACATTGGCCCGGAGACCCGAGAAGTTTTCAATATTTATCTCACCAAAGTCGTCACCTGTCTTTACCCCTGAATCGTTATATACTACGTCAGTTACATCAAGAACCGGTGAGGGATAATTACCTTCCAGTTGAAGAACCGTATTTGTTTTGGAATAACCCAGTCCGGCATAAAATGTAATAATTGCAAGGTTGACGGAACCTATTGCGCTTACATTCAATGCAGAAACTGTAGCCGCTAAGTTCTGATCACTGAAGGAAGCAACAGTATATGTAGGAGAATAATCTGCATAAGAGGGAGGTTGAAGGTTAACAGGTATATTACCTGTCAGCTTTGTATATCCGGCAAAAACAGATGCATCAACGGGAAGCAGATCACTACCCGGAATATATTGCGTGATACTATGCATTACTCCGATACCCCATAACCCGATATCTCCCTGGATGAGATCATTGTCGAAAGTCAACCTGGGAATAAATCTGACTTTGACTTCGGTTCCCAGCGGCAGGCCTACTCCAATCTGGGCTGTTGGTACCGGGATATATCTCCAGGCTACACCCGGTGGTGTTCTGAAGCTTGCGAGCTCATAGCCGCTTACAGAATATGCCATTAGCGGTCCGCTCTCATCAGGTCCTGCAATAGTTGGTGCCGTTCCTGTTGTGGGACTTATGTTTGAAGAGAGTCCAAGTGTCGACAGATCGAATGTCTCGGCTGAAACAGGTACAAAACCCACATTAAGAGCTGTTGTAATATCAAAACCCCCAAGTTTATGAGGTTTTGCTGTATTATACCAGCTTCCGTTCAAACCTGCACCAAAAGCATTAATCCATGGAGTCATATATGCTTCCAGAAATTTAATGCCGTCGGCAGTACTACTTTTTAAAAAATCAAGTTTATCGAACTGTGAATAGGTAACCGAAGAGAAGAGTGATGCAGAGATCACCAGAGTGAGCAGACGTTTTGTGAAGAGCTTATTCATAGTTACTATTTATTTGGTTTTTGAAATCTATACAAATATAGAAAAAATTGAAAACAGAAATCTGATGCACCTTTGTTTCGTGATATACTATATATATAACGCAATCAGGACATCAATGGTTGCATTTAACGGGAATAATAATCAAAGATCCATTAATTACTTGTCTTCAATCCCTTCAAGCTCTTCCAGCTCTTCTATGCCTATTTCCTTTGAAAGTTGCGACAGCTCCTTCAGGTTAATCTGCCCTCTTATCGAAATTAGTGAATTACCTCTGGAACTACCCGAAATGACCAGCAGTTCGGATATTGTATTTCCATTCTGCCGGATAAGGAATTTTGTAATATCATTTCCCTCTTTTACTACCATCAGTTCCTCATAAACCGAAAGGTCAAGCTTTCTGCTAAGTTCAGTATAGAAATTAACATTACCTGTTGATAATGAATCATTTTCTGACAGTATCCTGATAGATTTAAGTCTGAGCATAATGTTATCAGGATTATTCTCTGCATCCAGAGAACCGATCATGTTAAGCATTCTGCCTGAGATTGATACATATGTGAATCCCTCTCTCTCCGAGTATTTATCAAACAGCTCATCTATAGGATTCTTCTGGGCCTGAATGACCTGGCATATTAACAAAGCTGCGATAATTATAAACTGCCTCTTCATGTTATATTGTATTTATTATTTCTTTTTTATCACTTATTAATTATTTCTTATTCTCTGCTGATACCTCTTCAAACAATTTGCTTCGATTCAGGCTGGTTGATATTATCGTTGCTGACCTGTCAATTGATTCCAAACCTGTTTCCAAATCATTTTGCATTTTACTCAATGGTTTAAGCGCCTCCGTTCCTTTATTGAGTTTTACAGATACTTCATTCAGTATTCTCATTGTTTCTGCATATGCTAACTGCGGATCGGAAAATGTGTCTTCCTGAACTTCTTTGTTGAAAAAGACAAAGTATGAACCTATCAATAAAAGAATTGCTGCTGCAGCACTCATGACCTTGATATATCTCTTCTTCAGGGAGATACTTCTTTGCTTTTTCTCAAGATCATCTATTCCCTTAAGGATCCTGTCCTCGAAATCAACAGACGGAACAGGTATTCTTTCTGAACCTGCATAATGACTGAAGATCTCTTTCTCCGCTTGATACTCCGGAAGAACACTGTCGCCCGAAAAAAAGTTCATCAATATTTCTTCTTCTTCCCTGGAAGTTTCCCCGTCATAGTACTTCTCCAGTAGTTTGTTAAGCTCTTCCCTTTTCATTTGTATAGTATAAATATTTCTCCTTTATCATCTTCCTGGCTCTTGAAAGGACAACTCTCAGGTTGTTTATATTCATTCCTTTCTGCTTTGATATTTCATCATATGACAACCCGTTTATCTCCCTCATCCGAACAAGGTCACGCGTAGCTGGCGGCAGTTCATCAATAATCCTGGTCATAATAGCGGAAGTCTCAGATATTACCAGCTGTTCATGCGGAGATGGAGAATGGTCGTGGTTCCGGATATCTGCCGCCTCCTTTTCACTGTCGATATTTTTCCATTTTCTCATTTGGTCAATGCAGCTGTTTCTTGTCATTGTTATAGCAAGAGCCTCAATATCATTGTAATCGTCAAGTTTTTTTCTCATTATCCACATCTTCATAAAGACCTCCTGGACAATATCTTCGGCTTCCTGCCGGTTTTTAACTAAGCGGAAAGCTATTGCAAACAGTTTGCGGTTCAGCCGGTGTATTATTACATTAAATGCATCCCTGGTCATCAGGTAAGAGGCTTATGACAAATTCCGGACAAAGATAAAAACAATCGTTTCAGTAGCAGTTTATTGCTATGTCAACTCCGTGATCTTTTTTCATTTTGTCTGAGAATTTCCTTGCCTCATCGTAAGTCATGTTGCCTTTAACCTGCATCAGGAAATTATCCTCGCCGCCTCCAACAATCAGGAACTCCCTTATGCTCCTTCCATCTGCCCGTACCAGCATCACCAGATCCTGATCATATTTTTTCATTCTCATGAACTCTTCATAATTGTTACGGTTCAGTTCTCTCTCGACCATGTCATAGAAATTACCATTATAAATCTCATCATCATCCTGTGCCAGGATTCTGATGGTGGTGATGTCTGCCGGCCAGCACCGGTCATGGTCATCATCACGGTGATTTCCGTCAAGAGCTCTGAAAAGCTTTATCAGGTTTCCGCTAATCGTTATTGTTGTAAAGCCATTACTGCCGGCATACTTGTTAAAAAGTGCATCAACTGATTTCTGGCCATATCCCATAATGGTTATTGCCAGAATCACAGGTATTAAAATAATTCTTTTCATTTGAACTTCAATTAGGGTTAAATAAATATGTTCTTTAGGAGGACGTTTAACAGGACAAAACATAACAAAAAACCCGGAAAATTTTTCCAGGTATTCTTATTAATGAAACTTTTTTTCATAAACCAGTTTATTGCAGAAGAATTCCGATGCTAAATCAGAAGAATATGGCATTAAAGGAAATTAAATGAAATAATAAGGTCATTAATATCGAAAAAAATATATATGGCTTGTAATAATTTAATTTTATCCTACCTTTGCACTCGCAAAAAAAGAATACTGATTCAGTAGCTCAGTTGGTAGAGCATCCCGCTTTGCGGGAGGGTTCTGGGCTCACGTTGTTTGAAAATATGATTCAGTAGCTCAGTTGGTAGAGCATCCCGCTTTGCGGGAGGGTTCTGGGCTCACGTTGTTTGAAAATATGATTCAGTAGCTCAGTTGGTAGAGCATCCCGCTTTGCGGGAGGGTTCTGGGCTCA
>Ga0307443_1000634_pt1 | contig 22217 bp, 37 predicted proteins | sample SalMarSW160220MG_FD_202148 | JGI IMG/M metagenome (GOLD analysis project Ga0307443, IMG submission 202148) | Salt marsh sediment microbial communities from the Plum Island Ecosystem LTER, Massachusetts, United States - SW1601-220 | ecosystem: Environmental > Aquatic > Marine > Intertidal zone >... | reverse complement strand
GGACTAATTTGCATGATACACTATCTATTACCTGCGGAACCACCGCCTATGAGTATGTTCAGGGTGTCTGCTCGCAAGACCAGGGTAGCGCTAATGAAGCATCGTACTACATAGAAAATCTTGATTTACAGGAGGGGGGCCCGACAACATATGAGATATCTTGCTCGGATGGGGTGGCGCTGGGGGAGAGTCCATCAGCGAACTTAACAATCAATTTGAGCTTATCAGATGGGATAAGTTCAGGAGATAGCCCGGGTTCGGGGCTGAATATAGATTTATCATTGTCGGATGGGATTACCTTATCCGATGCATTGAGTATCAGTCTGACAATCGGAATTGCCTTATCTGAAGGACTGAAATTAAGTGATTTAAACACAGCCAATTTACTCGCGGATATAGAAGTCTCCGAAGGAATAAACATCGGAGAGCAAATATTGGCGGGGATATTATTTGATATAGCCTCCGCCGATGGTATTAAGCTAAGTGACAGCGCTCAGGCGGTTCTCGCGCAACTAATATCAGCTTCCGATGGAATCGTCCTTAGCGATAATACATCAGCGAATATAGAAATAAACATCAGTGCCGCCGATGGAATCGAATTATCCGAGGTAATATCTATAATATGTCAGTTTTACCTGACGATATCGGATGTCGCAAAGATAAGTGCTATGCCAGTAATTACGCTGGAGACAACACAATCAGGTATCTCCGTAACTATGAAGCTAAATGACCGTAACAAAATAACCTCGCTTAATCCGCGCTCGGTCACATTAAAAATAAACAGCAGGAACACGACAACAGAATCGCCTTATGGGAGGGAATGAAATATGGAAGCCAACATAAAAGCGAGAATTGGGGGAAAATTCATACTGGAGTGCCGTGACAAGGAAGGCAGGCTGAAATGGATTGAAGAAGCACATAATATCATCACCAACGAAGGTCTGGATGCCCTGCTCGATATCATGCTGCATGATTCAACACAGATAACAACATGGTATTGCGTCATCGTAGAATCGGACACGGAACCGGCGGCTGCCATGACCTACGCCACCCCAACATATACCGAATCCACAGCCTATGATGAAGAGACCCGGCCCGAATATGAAGAGGCGGCTTCATCAAGTCAATCAATAACCAACTCGGCCAACAAGGCGCAGTTCACCATGAATGCCACCAAGACGATTTACGGCGCTGCGCTGGTCGGCGGCGGTAGCGTCCCCAGCACCAAAGGCAACACGGCCGGCGGTGGCACGCTATTCTGCTATGCCAAGTTGGGGAGCTCAAGGTCAGTAGTAGATGATGACGTGCTCAATCTTACCTATACGGTCTCAGCAGCCGATGATGGAGAGTAATCATGCAGGAAGTTGTCACACCAAAAGGCGATTACGGCCATAACCTGAATTTCACCTGCCAGGATAGCGATGGCGATGCTTATAATCTCACCAACTATACGGTCACGCTGAAGCTATGGCGACCGGCCACGCACGATACACTGGTGCTGGATGAGGAATGCACGCCAGATGATGAAGCCAGTGGCACCTGCCATTACACAGTAAAATCGGGAGATTTCGACACGGCCGAGACATACGCCGGAGAGCTGGAGCTGACGGCCACCGGCAAGAAAGAAAGCATGATACCCATAAGATTAATCGTAACGGAGAGCGGATAAGATGGCGTTGAAGATAAATACCGAACCGGAGATAGAGCCGATATCGCTATTCGAGGTCAAAGACCATCTGCGCCTCGACCATGATGAACATACCGAAGATGACCTGATTAAAACGACGCTCATCCCGGCGGCGCGAAAATACTGCGAGCTTCGCCAGAACCGCACCTACATCACGCAGACGTGGGAACTCTGGCTCGACGCCTTCCCGGATAAGGGCTATATCGAAATACCGAAGCCGCCCTTGCAGTCGGTGGACAGCATCAAATATTACGATACCTCCGACAGCGAGGCCACCTTTTCCAGCAGCTATTACACGGTCGATGACAAAGACCAGTACAATCCGAAGGTCTTCCTCAATTACGGGCAGAGCTGGCCCTCGACGGCGCTGCGGCCTTATAACGGGGTCTGCGTGACTTTCGTGGCGGGCTACGGGGATGATGGCTATGACGTGCCGCAGAACGTCCGTAGCGCCATGCTTTTATTCATCGGGCACCTCTACGAGAACCGGGAGGCGGTGGTGACGACGGGCCTGAACGCGGTCGAGATACCCAAGGGTGTCGATGCGCTGCTATCGCTGGAGGGGGTATTTTAGATGAAATCCGGCGACCTCAGGCATCGAATTACGCTGCAGAGTCCTTCACATAGTCGGGACGAGTATCAGCAGATGGTACCGACCTGGACGGACGAGGCGACAGTCTGGGCGGCGATAGAGTGGGGGAGCGGGCGGCGCTATGTCGAGGCCAGCCAGCTCAATGCGGAGATAAAAGGGGTTGTCCGGATACGGTATCGCTCTGACGTGCAGCCCACCTGGCGCATCTCATATGACGGGCGTTATTTCCAGATACTCTCGATAGCCAATGTCATGGAGCGCGGCCGGGAGCTGCAGTTGAACTGCAAGGAGTTCCAGGACTGATGAAACCAAGTATTTATCTCAAGGGAATCGATGCGCTGGAGCGGAAGTGCGACCAGATATTGAAAGAGGTCAGCAAAGAAGAGCGTTTAATATTATTAAGTGCGGCGCGTTATATCAGAGATGGAATCAAGCAAAATATAAAATCCCAGTTTAAAGTCAGGTCAGGTAATCTTTTAAAATCACCATATGCAGTTGCTTATCCAGCGAAGATAAATTCACCGGCCGTGGCCTTCGCCGGCATCAGGCCGAGACGGGCGCCGCATGCACATCTTTTGGAATACGGGCATGGGGGACCGCATCCGGCGCCGCCGCACGAATTTGTGAGACCGGCGATAGATGATAGAAAAGGAGCAGCCTTGGATATGGTTGAAGCCAGACTGAAAAAGACGGTTGAAGGGGCGGTCTGATGTTAATCGAGACGGCGTTGATGATATACCTGCTGGACCAGTCCGGCATTACCGATATCTGCGGGACTCGCATCTATTTCAATCGGGCACTCCAGGATACTGCCGAACCTTACCTGGTCTTATCCAAGATATCGTCACCGCGGACGATGACGCATGATGGCCCGGATGGTTTGACAGATGCCCGCTTCCAGATTACCGCCTTTGCCTCCTTGCCTATGGTTGCCAAACAATTGATTGTTGCGGTGCAGTCTGCGCTTCATGGATACCAGGGGACGATGGGGGGAGATGGCGGGGTCTATGTATTCAGCTGTGCTTACGACGACGAGACGGACCTCGACCCCGGGGAAAAGGGGCTATTCGGGGTCGCATCTGATTATATAATATCGGTGAGGGAATAATGGCTTTACAGAGATGCCCGAAATGTGAAGGCACTGGTCTGATGAAGAGCAGGCAGCCGGTATCGATGACGGAGATGGGAGAGAAGGAGGAGGAATGCGACCTCTGCGAGGGCGTCGGCTGGGTGGAGAAGGATTTAACGCCGCTGATAATCAAGCGGCTTAATAAGATAATAAAACTTCTAGAAAAAATGATAGGAGGCAAATAAATGGCAGAAACAGCAGGATACAAAGGATTCGGTACAACTCTCAGCTGGGATGGGGAAGTTATCGTCGAGCTGACGGGAGATATCCCCTTCCCCGGGATGTCGGCGGACGATATCGATTTCAGCAGCCATGATTCCGATAATGAGTTCAGCGAATGGAAAGCCGGCATGAGGCATGGCGGCGAGGTAACCATCGAAGGGAACTTCGTCCCCGGGGATACCGCCGGCCAGATAGCCGCCATCGCCGATTTCATCGCCGGTTCGACAAAGGAGGTGATTATCACTGGCCCCACTGATGCGGCATTCACCTGGACATTCAACGCCTATATCAAGAATTTCAGCGGCGGTATGCCTATGACAGACCGTATTCACTTCTCGGCGACGCTGAAAATCACCGGCAAGCCCGTGCTGGGAGTAACGGCATCGACCGGTCTGACGACCACGTTCTTCTCCATCAGCGAAAGTGCCGTGATTGTCCCCGACCCGGCCGCAGCCACCTACGAATACGTTGCCACCGTGCTGACCGACGTGACATCGGTCACCGTCACTCCGATAGCGACAGCGGGCGTCATCACCGTCGACGGGAATGTGGTGGCCACCGGCGAGGCATCCAGCGCCATCACGCTTGGCGACGCCGGAACCGTGACGGAAATCACCATCGTGGTGAAAGAAACAAGTAAGACCGCCAAGACCTATACCATCTGGCTGGCCAGGGCAGCATCCTAACCGGATAAGACCATAGTGAGACTAGGGGCGGGGTAGAATACCCCGCCCTTTCTATTTAAAGGAGGCATGATGGTTGATAAAGCCTACCCGATTGTGTCTATTGAAATCGGTGGTAAAGAGCGCCATCTCAGGTATGACTTCAAGGCAATGGTAGCATTCACGAAACAGACAGGCAGGAATATCCTTAATGCGGATGTTGTCCGGCAGATTATCTACGATACAACCCCCGAAGACCTGCTCGTATTGCTCTGGGCGGAGCTGCTCCATGAAGAGCCCGGGCTCGATGTCGATGAAGTCGCCGGCTGGATAAACATGGAAAATCAAGCCATGGTTGCCAAGAAAATCATCGAGGCATGGGCAGCGGCGATGCCGAAGGGGGGCGAAAAAGAAAAGGCCCCTTTAGCCAGGAAATCCCAGAATGGCTAGAAATCTGGTCATTCGGGCGCTATAGTCTTGGTCTCTCCGAAGAGGAATTTTGGGGGCTTACACTGGCTCAGTTCAATGCGCTGGCCGAGCGTCATAACAAATTACAGGGCGATATGAATGAACGTGATGATTATCGAACGGCGCTTATCTGCAGCCAGATTCTCAATACCATCCCGCGCACGTCTAAAAGCAAGAATAAAGTCTTTCTACCATCGGATATCTTCCCGAACTATGGTTGGAAGCAGGAAGAAACCAAGCCGCTTACACAGGAGCAATTACAGAGAAAGCTGGATGGAATCTTCAATATTATGGGCATTGAAAAGAAGAAGAAGCATGATAATCCGGATAAAATCCTGCAACATTACCGCATATTAAATGCTGCCCTGGGGGGCACGGAAGTGGAGAAGTAAATGGCTAAAGAAATCTCGAAGCTCTTTGTCACGCTCGGATTGGATGATAAAGGCTTCAAATCACAGCTAAAGCAGATTGATAAACAGATGTCCGCCATGGGCAAGACCATGGTGGCGGCCGGCGCGGCTATCGTGGCCGGGATAGGTATGGCCGTCAAGGCCTGGGCGGCCGCCGGTGATGAAGTCCAGAAGATGAGCCTGCGTACCAACTGGGCTGCCGAATCGCTCAGCGAGCTGAATCACGTCGCCAAAATCAGCGGTACTGAGCTGGGTGCCTTTGAGAAGGGCACCCGGAAAATGTCGCAGGCTATAATACAGGCAGGTGATGGTCTGGCTACATATACCCGTGAGTTCGACCGGCTCGGCCTGAATGTCCAGGAGCTCAAGGCGATGAAGCCCGAAGAGGCGTTCTGGGTAATCGCCGAGTCTATCGCGGGTATGGACAATGAAATCGAAATGTCGGCATCTCTGCTGGCAATCTTCGGTCGTACCGGCACGCAGCTCCTACCCATGCTTTCCGAAGGCGCCGATGGCATCGAGAGGCTGCGCCAGGAAGCCCACGATTTGGGTATCGTCTTCGACCAAGAAGCGGCGAATAAGGCCGCCCAACTAACCGATACGATGCAGCGGCTCACGGAATCGGTGCAGGGCGTCACTTACGAGATAGCCGAGCAGGCGGCGCCGACCATCGAATCATACGCCAATGTCATCACCGGTGCCGTGAAAGCGGTCAGGAAATTCGCCGATGAGCAGCCCGAGCTAGCGAACGCCTTGGTAAATACAGGTTTGTCTTTTGGTGGTGTATCATTGGCCGTCGGCGGCCTTATCCTCGCTCTACCGAAACTAATACAGTTTGTCAATGCGGCAAAGATAAGTGTCGGTACTTTAAGCCTCGCGGCCGGAGGTCTCGTGGCCGGCCTGACTCTGCTCGGGACTGGCATCAGCCTGTTGATACAGCATTATATGCGTTATGGAGATGTACTTGAAGCCCACAAGAAACTTTCCGAAGAACACGAGAAAGCCATGCGTGGCGAAACTAATGCAGTCTGGGAAGCCATGGCTGCATATGCCGATATTAACGAGGCCTATGTCAGAGCTTCCGGCCTCAGTAAAGAAGCCAAAGAAGTTCAATATGAATATATCCGCGACCTGCGCCAGGCAGTGAAGGCACATGAAGGTTATGAGCAGGTGCTGGCGGACACGAATGCCTGGCTCAAAGAGCAGAAGGACCTACTTCAGGCAAACCGTGATAAATTCATGGGCATGATAGAAAGCATCAGGTATGCCTATACGGATATCAGCGAGCTTGGGGTGACTATCGAGGATATCACGAGGTACATGCTTGAGTCCGGGCGCGGTGCCGAGCTTCTGGGCGTTAAATGGGGTGAAATCGGTGATGATGCAGACCTGCTGGCGCGTAAGTTTAAACTCAATATTAAAGAGTTAGCCGGCGGTGATTTATTCGCTCAGGCATATCAGACCTATGAAAAAGAGATTCAGGCTCTGGAGGATATCGCCGATGCCGATAAGCGGGCGATAGATTCCCGGCTGGACTATTACCGGGATAAAATCTATGAACGCGAACGGCTTATTGAAGAGGCCGCACTAAAAGAAATCGCCGCTGTCGACCCCAACGTGGCGGCAATCATCGAGGGTTATAATACTGAATTAGAGAAACTCGATGAGCGAGAGAAAGCCCGCGATATCGCCAGAGAAGATGAACGCATCGCCGCCCTGGAGAGTCAATTAGATAAAGAAAAATTATCCTCGATTGAGCGTGAAAGGATTCAACGCGACCTTGAAGAGGCGAAGGATGCGCAGCAAGAGCGAGAAATCCTCGAGGAACGTAATGCCGAAATAGCCACGCTTAACATGGAAGAATACCTGGAAAACCAGAAGAGCTTAATCGTTCAAAATCTGGAAGATGAAAAGGCGTTAAAAGACGCGGCACTGGAAGAAACTAAAGCCGATTATCAGGCTGAACTCGAAGCCTTTGTCGCCATGTGGGATGCCAAGATAGAAGCAGCCGAAAGGGCGAACCAGATAATCCAGCAGCAACAACAACTACAAAAACTGATACAGCAGCCATCGGAGACAGGAGAAAAGCTCTATCCGCCGGAAAATCATCCCTGGCATGAGATATTTCAATTTCCAACTTCATTTAAACAATGGGACCCTCTGCATTGGCCATGGTTTGATGAAGGCGGAATCGTCCCCGGTAATACAGGTCAGCCCGTTCCTATTGTTGCCCATGGTGGGGAAGTTATATCCCAGCCGGGCAGGGCCGGCACGAATATCACCAATCAGTTCCATATCGCCCAGCTCGTCGTGCGTGAAGATGCCGATGTCAGGAAAGTCGCCCGGGAGCTCTACCGGATGCAGCAGGTGAGGGTATAATGGCCGACAGTTTCTCATTCAACGAGGTAGACCTGTGCGCCTATGGCCTGCGTCTGCGGAGCCATGAAGAGCCTTTCGACCAGGAGACGCCGGCGGCGCAGCTTATCGATAAGGCCTATGGGTTCAATAGTCTCAGACCTCCCAAAACTTTCACACTCGATGTGGCCGTCTCCGCCGCCGACAAGGCCACCCTGCTCTCTTATCTCGACAGCATCAAGGGCACTCTCAACGAGCGCGGCGACTGCAAGCTCACGCTGGACACCTTCGATGACCGCTACTGGATGGCCAGGTTCATCAGCATGGACGGCCAGATAAAGACCGCCCGTATCTGGGAAGGCACGATAACCTTCGCGGTCAACGACCCGGCCGCCTATGACAACGATGAGACGGAACTGAAGATAATCGTAATTGAAAACAGCGGTCTTGAGGAAGGCGACCCGCCTGATGGCTGGGAGGCGACTGGTGCCGGCGCTACTCTGGAACGCAGTACCGAACAGGTCAAAATCGGCAGTTATTCGGGAAAACTTAATGTGCCGGTCTCAACATTATCCAAGATGATTAAATACCTTAATAACTATGAATACTATCTAGGTAAAACGATAACTCTGGCAGCCTGGGTTTATGCTTCGGTTGCAGGCAGAATAGCCGTGCAAATCGTCGAAGGTGGAACAGGGCACTCAACGACGGGAGACTCGCATACAGGTGACTCAGCCTTTCAATGGCTGACGGTGACACGTACCATTAATTCCAGCGGCGTGACTTACACATCAATGAATACGAGAGCCGATGATGGTGCGGCCACGGCGGTATATACGGACGGCGTGATATTAGTTGAAGGCGACAGTATACCGGACGAGATAGTTACCACATCTCCCTTCATCGGACTAGATATCGGCGGCACGGAGAAGGTCAGGCCCGTTTACACGTTCACCTGCGATGACACACTGACGGACACCACGGTCATTATCACCAATACCGCCACCGGCGAGGCCATTGAGTGGACCGGCGACTTGGTGGCCGACGATGTGCTGGAGATAGACGCCGGGAATTTCACGGTCAAGCTCAACGGCGTCGAGGATATGACCACGGTCGACGGCCAGTTCCCGCAGCTGCTGCCTGGCAATAACCAGATTACAATCGAAGGTTTCACCGGCCCGATGAGCATCGTCTACCGCGAGAGGTATGTTTAGATGGCTTATGAAGACCTTACCACATTTACCGAGGTCGACCCGAACTCTCATATTGCCGTAACATCTGCACGCGCGACATTCGCTGCGCTGACGAGAGACGAAGATGCCTATGTTTACAAAGACTGGTGCGAGGACTATTTTAACGATAACTTCGAGCATCTGCTGGAAGCCTATGCCAGTGGCAAAATCACATATGGATTGGCAGTTATCTGGGGGCTTGCCAATACAATAGATGATTTGGCAGGAATAATTGCTGCCAGTGGGGATGAACTGTGCATAGTCCTTTTTTATGATTATAACAATACAAGGTGGCTGTTACGACTAAGAGAGGTTGACTCTGGAACTGAATATCAAGAAGATATAGAGATATCAGAGGGTACACAATACTGGCTTAAAGTAAAACGTGATGAATCGGTAGGGACTTATGGTACTTTATATCTTTATGTCTATACCGATTCAGGACGGACAAATCAGGTCGGGGGCAGCCCTGTTAGCATAGCTCTACATTCCAGCAAAAAAGATTTCAGATATTCCTATGCGATACAGTCTTACGATAGTGACAATCCTACTATCAATATATCTGGATGGGCGCAAAATTACGTAATACCCTTCAACCCGCCGATAGATGTTACCGCCACGGATGGTGACCATTCCGATAAAGTCGTCGTCACCTGGACAAAAAATCCGCTTGCCACCGGTTACCAGGTCTACCGGGATGATGTGGGACTGGGGTGGCTGGACGATGTTGCATCTTACGATGATGAGGGCGCCGATGCCCCGACTATAACGCCCGGGTCGACACTGGCCACGGACGGCGACCATCCCGATAAAATCGCCCTGAGTCTTTCCGGCGCTTCCGCGAATAATGGCACCACGCACACTTATAAAGTCAAATGCAAAAACGCCTCTTACGAATCGGATTACAGCGACACTGATACGGGATATCGGGCACCGGGTGCGTTGACCTATCAATGGCAGCGCTCGGCTGCCGACGAAATTCAGAGCAGTTACTCCAGTATAACCGGGGCTACCGCCTCGACCTATGATGATGAAGATGCTCCCATCCCTCAAATCTATGAGCAGGACGGCAGCGTATCTCAGGGTACATACGCCGGGTTCATCCGCCTGTTCATGGATGCCTATGCTGAGGGAATCGGTCGATATTATAAATGTATCCTCAACGCCGATGGCTGCGCACAGCAGATATCTGCTGCCGACCGTGGTTATAAAGGCACGGACGATATAGGCAAAATCAAATACCAATGGCAGCGCTCGGCCGCGGACGCCGACGCCGATTATTCGAATATAACCGGGGCCACTTACGGGCCCTACGATGATTATGACGCCCCCGAATACCCCGCCGGGCGTTACTATCAATGTATCCTCACCGCCAGCGGTGCTACCGGTACCACCTCAAATGCCGCACGTGGATACCGCAAGAGCATGTTGGCGCCGCGCAATCCTGTCAACCTGATAATCCGGGACCCGGACGGGGATACCCTTGCCTATATCAAAGACGCATGGGGAATCGGCACAGATTACCGCATCAATGAACTCGGCAATCTGGAATTTAATATCCCCGCCGGAGCGGTTGACTCCGATTATCTTGTTTATCCCAACGAAGTCTGGCTCTATATCAACAATCTGCTCGAGGACATCTTCAAAATCATAGACGTGATAATGTCCAGGGATAAAAAGGCGGACATCCTGGTCATTTGCAAGCAGGTCGGCTACACGCTCACCAAGGATATCATCCCCTCTTATACATGCGAAGAATCGGATGGCAAGAAGACGAGCGAAATCCTCCAGGAGTTCCTCGATTACCAGGAGGTTGAACGCGTGACATTGGGGGGCGTATCCCCCGAGCTGGATACGGTCATTGCCATCGAGATATCGGGCCAGAGTATCTGGGATGCCTGCAAAGTCGTGCGGGACACGGTGGGCGGTTATATTTCTGTGACCATAGACGAGGACGACCCCACGACGCGTGAGCTATGGCTCAGCTATGAGCTCGGCGAAAATAAAGGGCAGCAGATAAGAATCGGGAAAAATCTTATCGGCCTCAGCCACAACGCCGACTATATCGATTACTGCAACCGTCTCTATCCGGTAGGCTCCAGCGGCCTCCTGCTCAGCACGAAGGAATACACGCGCCAGGACGTGTTCAAATCCTCTGATGCCAGTTACGGTTACCTCGAATTGTCGGGTCTCTACTCGGCATACAAAGACTGGACGGGCTTGGGCGAAGCTTTGCCGGGACATATCACCGTCGAGAAACCCACGGGCTCCTTCGTCAGCCCAACTGGTCATGAGGCCGGTGACTGGAGTAATCCTACACACGCGTATGATGATAATTCTGGAACATTCGCGAATTACCTTACTTGGAATAAGAAAACGTGGACGCCCTGGCTGACATTGACCCATGCCGCCATCGCCACCACGCAGATAAAATGGTGGTGTCATACGGTTTACTGGTGGTCTTACTACTATTTTCCCGTCACCCAGATAGATATCTATTACGGAGGGGCATGGCATAACGTATTCAATGGTAAATACTCCGATGAATTTCAACCCGAGGAGTGTTGGGGTACAGTTTCGTTCTCGGAGCAGACGATAACGAAGGTCAGGATAAGATTTTACAATCCCCAGTCTTACGGCCTGCCATATCCCCAAAACAATAATTGCAAGCAAAAGGATGTATATATATGGGACGCCGCGGGCTACGCCGATGAGACCTCGAAATGGTTGCAGGGCGCGAATGAAAAGACACTGCGCTGCGCCATCGGAGATTATGACGCGGATGACCCTTACGTGGTCTCATTCACCCACGCGCCTTACCTGATATCCCTTGATGACATTGCCGAAAGGGCCGACATACATTCCGACAAGGCGGTATTCTCCACGAGTGACGTGGATGCCCTCATATCCCTGGGCAGGACGAAACTCACCGAGCTCAAAGAGCCATTAAAATCAATCGATGTTGACCTGATAGACCTGTCGACCGAGGAAGGCAGGGACTTCGAAGAGCTGGAGCTGGGGGATATAGTTACCATCATCGATGAAGAGCTCAGGATTGAAGAGGAGATACGCGTCGTCCGCATCTCGAAGCCGGACCTTGCCATTCCGCAGGATATCAGAATAGAAATCGCCAACAAGACGAAGGATATCATCGACGTTATTTGAAAGCGAGAGTATCGTAGCAAATGTCCGTTCCATTTTATGATAGCAAGGAGGCTTACGAAATGGTCAGCGAACATATTGAAAAGCTGGTTGAAGATACGCATGAAAAGGTCAACAAGATAGAGCAGGCCTTGCGCGGTTATAATGGACAGCCCGGATTGATAAAAGAGCATGAGAATTTGAAAGCCGATTATTACAAATTCAAACGCCGGGCTATCGGCATATTTTGTTTTGTTGCCGGAAGCGGAGCGTTGGGTGTAAGCGCTTATCAAATATTTCTAAGGCCGTAAAAAGTATATTACGTAGGGAGGTGTGATGAAAGTAGATAACAGGTTCGCTCTTTTGCTCGTAATGCTGGGCATATTCTGCGGCTGGCTGGCACTGATAGCCTTCTGGTTCGTGCCCTTGTTGACCAGTAGCGAGCTACTCGACCCGATGATGACTCTTGTAGCTGGTTTCGGCATAGGCAGCGTCACAGGCTCGTTCATCATCTTGATAACGCTCAGCTGGAACTTTTACTTCCGCAAGAAAGAAGACTCTTAGTAATAGCCACGTAGAAGCCTACCAGAGCGAACAGGATTAAGAATTAAGCCCCCTCCGCAAGCGGAGGGGGCTACTTTTATTATTTAGGCGAGAATATTATCAGATATACGAAAGCTAGAATCACCAGTATGATAATCACCGCCATGCAGAGCTTCCGGCTGAACTCGTCCCAGTCTATCTTCATTTGAGCCTCTTTGCACACATAAAATCGTTTAAGATTAAATGGAACGGCAGGGCGTTACTGTATTGAGGATGTAAGCATTTTCTCTTAAACGCTTCAATAATATTCCTATTGGTATTTTATCCATGTTTAATATTGTGTCCCCACTGCATATATTTATCAAGATGCATATAAAAATCCATAATAAACACTTGACAAATCATTAAATCGGAGTATAATATATTACATATGTTATATAAATATTACACGTTGACATATAAACAAGGCATAAAGAAGTGGACACAAAAAATAAACAATTGGTAGGAATTAAGGTAAGAGAATGGTCATAGAGACAGGAATATACAAGACAGCGATGATGCTCCGGAAGGAAAAGGAGCTGGGTAAGCCCCTGGAGGACGCCATAATCGAGGCGTACGGGAGGCTGGGGACGCGGGAAGCGGTGGCGGAGGAACTCGGCATAAAGTCCAGCACGCTCTATATCTGGATGCTGAGGCTGGGGATAGCCCGTAAAGTTACTCTTGTCAGGAGATAAGATGAAGCCGACCTGGAAAGTCATACTATATCTGCTTATCGGCTGGGCCATGGCCACATCGGCCGGGTTTTATACGTTTATTTTCTACCGCCTCTATCATGACGGCGGTATTTTTCTCAGCGAGCCCGTCGTCTGGGTCAACAAGGCGGAGCTCGGCCAAGCCATCCTCATATGCGTTCTGACCGTGGTGGGGATAATCTTCCTGGTGCGGGATGCATTCCGGCGCCGGAGGTTCGAATAGTGGACAACATTACCGTCAACATCGAGCGCCGGGAGAAAGTCCCCGAGTGGCAAAAGCGGGCCTGGGGGGAGTTCATGGAGGAGCTCGATAAGAAAGCCGACACACTCTTAAAGGAAGGAGCCGAAGATGAAAATCGTGATATGGAAAGCACATTTTGTAATCGATAAAGCCCTGATGAAACTGTTATACCGCTTCGTCCGCCGGCCGATAAACAATATGGTCCAGCAGGCCTACCTGACGGGTCTAAATAAAGGTTGGCTACTGCATGACCAGTATCTCAAGGCGATGATAGAGCAGAGGGCGATATCGCTCAGCCGGAACCCTATCGACAAGGAAATCAACGAGATTATGGCCCGCGAGGGCTTATAAAAAAAGGTAAGTATCCCTTGACATACAGTAGGAGACTGGAATGAACTGGAACGGATTAGAATTACCGTCAGCCTATTATTCAGATGATGCGGTCTATATCATACACGGAGACTGCCGTGAGGTATTGCCGTTAATCCCTGAAAAAAGTATAGATCTTGTACTCACTGACCCGCCGTATGGGATAAATTTACCTACTGACTATGCTTCAAGAGGAAGGGGTGTTTGTCGAATAGATTATCTCCCCGTATATGGGGATGAGCAACCATTTAATCCTGTTCATTTACTTAATCTCAATACACAACTTATATTGTGGGGGGGGCATTATTATGCAGATAAATTACCCGTATCATCTGGCTGGATTGTTTGGGATAAAAGGTATGGAATGGGTCAAAACGACCAATCAGACTGTGAATTGGCATGGTCTAACTGTATAAAAGGTGTACGCCTATATCAACACCGTTGGAATGGATATAATCGTGATAGCGAAAAAGTTGAACATTACCATCCCACGCAAAAACCAGTATCTGTAATAATGTGGGTTATATTACAAATTGATAAATGGGGGAACTCTCCTGCAATAATACTAGATGCTTATATGGGGGCTGGCTCAACATTATTAGCAAGCAAGAAACTCAACCGTAAATGTATCGGCATCGAGATAGAAGAAAAATATTGTGAGATTGCCGCTAAAAGGTGTAGTCAATCAATAATGAAGTTGGAGATATGAATACTGTAGATGAAGGGATAGTTACGTAAAAAAAGGAGGCGCCATGGCCAGAGAATTGAAAGTTACCGTCCAGAATATCAGCAACCTGGAGACGAAGACGAAAAAGGTCATCAGAGACGAACAGGCCTTCATCATTACGGCCGTCAAGTTCGAGTGCGAGACGCTGGCCGGGCAGTTCGATAAAGTCCATGAGGCCCTGAAAGGCAATCAGAAGGTGGATGTGATGATGGCCTGTCCCCAGCTGGCCATGGAGCTGCCGGATTAGAAAGAGGCATGATATGGATGTGAATTTCAAGCCGGGTTCCCGGGTCCGCCACCGCTACGGAAAGCATGAGACCGGCGTTATCATGAAGCCGATAGGCTGGAACTGGCGTTACCTGACGGCCGTCGTCCGCGTCCGCCTCGACCGGGAATTCGGCGGCGGCGTGCAGATATTCCGCATCGGCCAGCTCAGAATAATAAAGGAGGAACATTTACTATGACATTAGCCGAGCAGATGACGCTCAAGTTGGATGACGTTATTACCCACATATCACCCGCCAACCTTATCCCGAACCCTTATCAACCGAAGAGCCGCGAAGACGTGCCGGATGAGACCGCCGCTGAGTTCGGGGCTTCCTTTGAGCGCAGCGGCCTCATCCATTTCCCGGTGGTGCGCAGGGCCAGAGACGATAGCGGCTTCCACGGCTTTTACGAGGTCGGCGACGGGTGGTTGAGACGGGCGGGCTATCTCTATAACTGGAAGCAGAAAGGCCTCGAGGAATACTCCCGCCTTCCCTGCATCGTCAGGGAACTGACCGATCAGCAGATGGCCGACCTAACACTGGAGGCGAACCTGCAGCGCCGGGACTTCAACCCCATCGAGCTCGCCTGGCTCTATAAGAAGTATCTGGACGACTTCGGCGTGACGCAGGAGGAATTCGCCGCCGGCCGCGGCATCAGCCAGGAAGAAGTCTCCAACACCATCCGCCTCCTGGAGCTCCCCGATGATATCCAGCAGCGGATTATTTCACATGAAATAAGCAAAACTCACGGGCGTGAGCTGCTGCGGCTCAAAGACTTCCCGGAAAAGCAGCAGAGTACATTTAAAACCTGCATCAAACAGGGCCTGTCCGTCGATGCCCTCGACAGCCAGATAGCCACGGAGCTTTACCGCGGCTCGCGGAACCTCAACCCCAAAGCGCAATCATATGAAAAACCGCCGAAGTTCGATATCTCCGGATGTGAAGGCTGCGCCCACGCCGAGAAGCTGGCCGGCTATGGCGGCGTCAAAAAGGAGCTGCGCTGCCTCGACCCCGAATGCTGGGAGGGAAAGCAGGCGGAAGCGCAGGCCGCCGAGATTGAGAAGGCGAAGGCGGAGCTCGCCAAGCAAGGCATCGAAAGGCTCTATAAACCGAATGAGATTACATACGACCAGTATAACCAGCTCTGGCATGATTTCCTCGAGGCGAACCCCGAATGCAAGGAATGCGCCCACCGCGCCGGCATCATGTCTGCTTATGATAGCTCGATATCCATCGTCTGCATCGATACCGAATGCTGGGAGAAGAAAAGGAAGCAGCAGAATGAGGCGAGGAACCGGGAGCATGAAAAAGAATCGGAGGCGAAAGACCAGCGCGTCGCCTCTGCCATCGCCAACCTTAACGATATGAAGCTCGGCCTGGTCGAGATATTCATGATGATAACCGATGATGATATCACAGATATGGTAGAAATCCTCGAAATCGATTGGTCACCTGAGGATGAAGAGGCTGATAGCAATGAAGACCGGCTGGGGAACGCCGTCCGCGGCCGGCTTTTGGAACTGAGTATCGAAGCGATTATCCGCCTGATGCTGAGGCTCATGCTTGGTTCATGGCATTACGGCCGTGATGATATATCCATCGTGGAGAGGCTGGAGGCCTCCGCCGCGCCATCACCGGTTGATGAACTAAAAGCTATCAGGCCATCGCCCGAGGCCGAGCTTATTCACACTGTGCCTATTGAAAAATGGCCGGACAAAGAAGAAATCAAGGCGCAGGCCGAGATTGAAATCGAAGCCGAGAAAGAGAGGCAGGCCCGGGAGACGAAGTTCACCAAGAGCGTGCGCTGCCATGGCTGTGGTGAGAAGAAGACCATGGAGTTCCGGCTCGCCGAGGGAGATACCTCCGAGCATCACTGGAAGGCCGAGTGCCCCAAGTGCCAAGCCATAAACTTCGTCAAGAACGCCCGCTGGGACAACATGCTCGGGCTTAAAAAGGAAGAAGAAAAGGAGGGCAGCGATTGAAGAGATAATCTCTTTCCCCGGCCTCCCAGAGTCAAGGGGCATTGCTGGGGGGCCGTGATAAGGGGATTATTGGAAAGATGGAGCCGTATGAGTCTATGTTAGGCGAAAGAGTCCGCATCCTGACCGGGGAGTTCGCAGGCCAGGAGGGTAAAATCTTTTTCCGTCTCTTCGAACATCAATGTGTTGTCGAGATAAAGCACGAGGGCTTCCCCGAGCCCCATTACCACCACATCAAAATCGAGGAAAAGCATCTGGAGAAGATAAATGAAAAAAGTTAATATTCCATTTTTGCCTGAGTTTGAACTATTGATGCTCACTGGTAAAAAGTCGGCTACATCAAGGACTAAGCGTTATGGCTGGCCCGGCGACTATTTTGAGGCGTTCGGGAGGCAATTTATACTCACTGATGTCCATCTTATATCTCTATCTTCAGTTGCCTACATGCATTATTTGGAGGAAGGATTCAACTCAGACTTTGAATTTACAAAGGTTTGGGAGCGATTACACCCGAGAAAAGGATATGTGCCGGGGCAGAAAGTATATTTCCATAAATTCATACTACAGACAGAATTAGCACCATTCCATGTCCACGAATTAACTGAGTCGGGTCGGTGCCGGATATGCGGATGTGACCCCAAATCTATATTTGATGAGGTGCCCGATGCTTGACCGGCCGTTCATGATGGAAGAGCGAATAAAAAAAATGTTGGACGAGGAATTGGTGAAAGCATTGAAAGCCTTAGCGGGATATAAGGTAAGTATCCCCTCTCACCCCGTAATATAGCTTCAAAACCATGTTAAAATTAGAAGAAAAGGGGGTAATAGAAATGGGACGAAAGAAGAAATTAACCGAAAAAGAATTTGAAAAACTACTCACTAAAGCCTCACAACCTTTGGGACAGCCAAAGCTAGCATCCGTTCCATCATCAGAGAAAACATCGGAGTCGCAGACTTCCGGTGATTATAACGAAAGCCATACTCATTGAGGTACGTTTGGAGATACTTGGGAGATACGGCATGATAGACACCATTGATACCACGCTTGACCAGCGACCAAAAGCCCTCAACTGTGTTCACATGGTTGATACCCTCGGCATAGACACCCTTGCCGTGCTGGACGATGCCGTGAGAGTAGCCGAGTTTCTTAACATAGGTATAGGTGGGGAATTCATCGGTATGGATGGTATTGTCTGTGCCTCTGGGAACGTTATTCCAGATAATCGGCATGATGGTGCGAGCCTTCACGTCTTTGACTACCGAGGTAAGGACTTGTCCCTCGTCTCGATGCGCCAGACCGACTACTGGTGTCTTGCCCTCTGCGCCACGACCTGTACTACCAGAGTGCCTACCGCCGATATATGTCTCGTCAACCTCGATATGCCCCTTCATGGGCTTTGTGGACTCATTCATCAGGGAGCGTATCTGTTTGAACATGCGCCATGCCGTCTTATAGGTCACGCCAAGCTCACGCTCAAGCTGTTTAGCCGAGATTCCGCATCGGGTGGAGGACATCAGGAACATGGCGTAAAACCACGAGCGAAGCGGGGTTGGCGATTTGTGGAATATCGTTCCGGCTGTGGGGAAGATGTGATTACCACAGAACTCGCAGGCATAAGCCTTGCGTCCTGTCCGGCGATAGTATTTAGTTACTTTCTGACAGACTGGGCAGAATACACCCTGCGGATAGCGAGCCTTAAAAATGAACTCAAGGCATATATTATCATCAGGAAATTGCTCATTGAATTCTTTAATCGTGTATTTGGCGGTTTTCATCGTGGTCTCCTAGTATTATTCTGCGTGGCTCGGATGCGCAGCCCCCGTTGTCGGCTATTTTTTCCTGGCGATGCAAAGGGTTATTTTACCGTCATTGGTAAAATACATGGCGTGTCCCATTTCTTCTTTTGCAGGATTGCCGACATCGTAGATTTGGTCAGCCCTAGTGCCCTTGAGCTCCTTCTCTCGTTCAAGACACTGTTTGCAAGTTATCATTTTTCCCCTCCTTTCCTAAGAATTTTAGAGTCCGAGTCCGGTGGGGCCGTCATCGACATTTTCGTGTGCCTGATAGCCGGGGGTTTCCGTACCATTAATGACATGTACGTTCGATTGTCGTCTCGGAGTATGGGATTTTATTTCGTTGTAGGCGGTCATTATCTGGCCGTACATTTTATAGGTTCTCTCATTGGGTTCGTAGTATTCGATGTCTACCCTGTTTTCGACTGCCCATTTTGCTGCCTCTTCGGGAGTTATTTCGCCATTTATCGCTCCATTCAGTGCCTCACCCCAGTCTCTAATCGGTTTCATTTCCTTACCTCCTTTTTTTATTTCTACTCTCATTATAAACTATTTCATACTGGTTGTCAAGGGATAAACCATGCTCAAATATAAAGATTTTATAAAGATTACGGGTTATGAAGGGATACTTACCGGATATAAATTCTACATGGCGGGTTATCATGCTGCATCATGGGTGAAGCTAAATAAACTATTAGATAATCCTTTACACAATCCATTTAGAGAATATGTTGAAATAGCCCGCAGCAGACTTATCGAGGTGCCCGATGAATAGCCGTTTCGTCCCCACCGCACCTGAGAGGACACGCCTCCGCGCCGGTGTCATGAAGGCCCTCCGCTATGGACGCATCAATGCCATCACCGGCAACGAGCTGGCCAGGTCGCTCCATGAGCCCGACGACCGCCGCATCCGTGTCGTTATCCGCAACCTCATCAGGGAAGGCGTCCCGGTGGCCAGCTCGGTCGTCCCGCCCTATGGTTACTATATCTGCGCCAACGTCGACGAGGCCGCCGCCTATATCCGCGTCCTCAAGAGCGCATCAGGGAAGACTCCCTGCGCCTGTGCTATTTCCAGGCGGCCATCAAAGACATGGATGTGCCCGAGCAGTTGACTTTGCTTTCGGGAGGTATGTCATGAAAGAACATGAGCATCAGTGGGATAAGCAGCCCGAGACGAGCCTCTGCCAGCGCGGCACCTGCTATTGCGGGGCGGTGCGCTTCTTCCCCACCAGCGGGGCCACCGCCGCGGTAAAACAGGCAGAGATATTAAACCAAAAAATGGGCCGTGAAGGCCATTCCGATAATTTCGCCCGGGATGTTATTGCGGAAAAGAGAGAGGAGGGAACAAAGATGCAGAGGAATGAATCGCCGCCGCCGCTGCCTAATCCGGCCGCGATTAAAAGGGGGGGATATCGGAAGACGGAGAAGCTCTTCAAACAGCTCGACAAGGTTAAAGATAAAGTCATCGCCGATTATCATTCCATGACCGTGAGAGAATTTCACAAAAAGTGGCATTTATCACCGAACACATGGAAAATACTCAAAGAAAGATGGGGCGTCAAGTCCAAAGGGCGAGTCAACAGGTATGCGCGGAGAGATGTGAATCCGGCCAAAACCGCCATAGAAGAGCCGGTGGAAGAGGTCGCCCAAACGGGAGATAAACCGCAACTTAGCGTTGATTATGAGATAACGTTCGATGACAGCAAATTCCAGGAAATAATAAAGAATATCGAGACCAGGTGGAAGGAACTCGAACGTCTGCTGCCGCCGGGCTTCCCGGCCTTCAGGTGGTGGTGGCGCAAGGATGTGCAGGTCGAATGGCTCAAGACCTATGCCAAGCTGATGCTGGGGAGGGAAAAATGAAACAGTGCCCCAAGTGCGGCGGCCAGATGTCTCTCGAGCAGGACCCGGAATACAACGACTGGGAATGGCACTGCCTCCAGTGCGGCAACGTCATACCCCGTTCGGAGCCGGAGGGGCTGCAATATCGCGGCGGGCAATACCTTAAACACAATGGTTTTTTCAACGATAATACCGGCGCCAAGCTGCCCGTAGTAGGGAGGCAGTAGAGTCGTGAACAAAGTCGTCGAAGAGCTGAAATCCAATCTAGCCCGGAGGGATGCCCGGCTCGCCGGCAGGGAATGGCTGGCGCTCACGCCCGAAGCCAAGCAGGGATACCTGGACAGGGCCGGCGACCTTATAAAATATCTCTCCGGCCAAAGTCTCTATATACTCGGCGACCATGCCCTGATATCGCTGAACGGAGGCAATCATAATGAATAGGACAAAAATCGAATGGGTAAAGAACCCGGATGGCAGCCAAGGCTACACCTGGAATCCAATCACCGGTTGTCTGAACCACAAAGATGGCCTCTGCAAAGGTGGTGGCTTCCCATGTTATGCCCACAGGCTGGCGAATGGGAGATTGAAGCAGAGGTATCTAAATAATCAGATATTACCAGTTGGTCAATTTGATGATGAGTTTTGGGCGGATAAGCCATTATCTAACCCCTTCTATCCCCGATTCTGGGAGGAAAGACTCCATGACAGAGGACTATTTCAGAAGGAGCCGAGGGGCATATTTCCCTGTGATATGTCCGACCTATTCGGCATTGGGATTCCAAAGGCGTGGACTGATAAAGTTATAGACCAGGTAAAAGTGCACCGACAGCACCGGTTTTATCTGCTCACCAAGCAGTCCCAGAATTTGCCAACCTCACCAAGCTATTTCCCCGATAACTGCTGGGTGGGCGTGACGGTTACGGCCAATGGCTTTGCGCCCGAGGCTTTTTACCATCTCTCTATGGTTGAAGCCTCCGTAAGATTCATATCCTTTGAGCCGTTAATCGGCCAGATAGGTATGGATGAATTAAGGAATCTGGCATGTGTCTCTGACTGGTGGATTATCGGTGCCCAGACAAAGCCTTACAAACCACCCCGTATAGAGTGGGTTAGGGAGATAGTCGAGGCAGCGGACAGGGCTGGGATACCGGTGTTCCTGAAGAATAACCTGAAGCCATTGTGGGAAGATGACCTGTTTTATCCAGAATGGGCTCAGAATAAAGGTGATTTCGGATTAAGGCAGGAGATGCCGGTCAAAATAGCATCCGGTCAAAATCCGTATACTGTGAGGATTGAATGAAAGGGAAAATAGTCAGGTTCCTTGAGCAATACATCAGATTCGTCTGGCTCGGATGGTATAGCAGTTGGGGCTGTTGGAGAGTAGATGCAAGCCGAATCTGTTTTGACTTCTGGAAAGTACGTTTGTGCCTTGGCAGATATAAGCCGAGTGGCCCCTTCAGGGCTTATAGGCAATTTGAGAGGTTTCTATTTCCGTATGGGCATGGTAATCAGGACACGCCGGGTGGGATTCATTATGGAGAAGACCATTGAGGCTAACTGCACAGTAGAGTAATACTGTAGATGAAGGGATACTTACCAAAGATTAAGGTTAAATTCGCCGGCATCGATGTAAGTAAGCCCTATAATGGTGCTTTGTCAATTATCTATATCCCTGACCAGCGCCAAGTTCTGATGCCCGGCCAAACTAGATTCAGGCAAAGGAGGGGATGATGATTATAGACTTAGAGAACCTAGTCCATGCAAGCTCGGTATCCGAAAATAATGGAGTTATCGAACTGGAATTGG
>Ga0307443_1000631_pt1 | contig 22268 bp, 31 predicted proteins | sample SalMarSW160220MG_FD_202148 | JGI IMG/M metagenome (GOLD analysis project Ga0307443, IMG submission 202148) | Salt marsh sediment microbial communities from the Plum Island Ecosystem LTER, Massachusetts, United States - SW1601-220 | ecosystem: Environmental > Aquatic > Marine > Intertidal zone >... | reverse complement strand
CGAGCTTTGGTTGAATTATTATCACAGAAGCCTAAGAGAACTATAACCTGTCAAGTTGATATTTGCGTCAAGTATTGGATGCCCGATAAGCGGGCAAGACCTGACCTTATGGGATTGTTACAAGCGACAGGTGATGTATTGCAAAAGACGTATATAATCTCAAATGATAGGAATATCCGGCATTTGGGAATTGGCAATGATCATTCGGAAATAATGGGAATTGATAAGGAAAATCCGCGACAGGAAATAACCTTAAGGGAGGTTGAATGATGGATAGAAAAGACCATAAAGCAGACATGGGGCATAAATATCGTTATGCTAAGAAAAGAAAAATAAAAAAAATAAATACTTGGGAATTATTTATGATATCCGCAGTACCTACACTTAACAAAAGAACGGAGGTAAAAAATGAGTGTAATAGCAGTAAAAAAGTATAGTGATAAAATCGTTATAGGTGCGGATAGCATACAAGTAAGAGGACGATCCAAAAAAGAAGAAATTAAACTCTTTTGTGATGAAGAAAAACATATTGCTTGGGGAGCTTCTGGAGATTGTGGAGAAAGTACTCTTTTTGATATTTTTTTAAAAACCCATAATCCAGCGGGAAATACGAAGAAAGAAATTTACGAGTTTTTTCTTGAGTTTATGAAGTATAAAAAAGAGTTCAACAATGATAAAATTGCGCTTGAAAATAATTATCTTTTTATTTTTGAAACATCTGCTTATTGCATTTTTTCGAGTGGGCATATTGAAGAGATTAAAGAAAATGAATATGAAGCTATTGGCGCAGGATTTCAAGAAGCTAAAACGGCTTTATATTTAGGGCATACTATTGAAGAAGCACTCAAAGCGACTTGTGCAAATAATACTGTTTGCATGGAACCGATTACTATATATAAAATATCAAATAATGGGATTAAACTTTACGAAGGAGAAAAAGTAATAAAAGGAGGTAAATAATGGATAAAATTGGAGCCTTATGGCAGAAGAAAGATAAGCGTGGATCAACGATGTTTTCCGGTGAGGTGGAATGTCCGCATTGTAAGAAGAAAACCCGATTATTCGGATTTATAAACAAGTATAAGAAGCCTGAGAATAAACAACCTAATTTCAACTTGTTTATGCCTGATGATGTACCGCAAGAACCGCCACGAGAACCGGAGGTGCAACAGGCTGTGCCGGAGAGCGAGGAAGAACTTTCTTGGTGAGGAGAGAGATTTTAGAAACACTAAAAAAAGAATGCGATAAATTGGGATTAGGTTCGTATTATCCCCCTATTTACGCCTGAACCGATTATTATTATAGAACCTATCCCACGATGGCAAAGATTTTTAAGGATTTTAAAAACACGTTTCAGATGGTGATAAGCTTATGAGTCAATCATATTATTATAAGAAACGTAATAAAAAGATATTCAAAGACTATAAGAGATTAACAAGGATTAAACCCCTAAAGAAACAAATTTGGTTTCAATTATCAAAGAAATATCACCTGTCAAGGTCAAGAATTCGCACAATTATCAGGTCGTTAAAATTAAGCTCTAAGCCTTAAACGGTAAAGTTTCACAAAGAAAGTTAACCTAAAGGTAGCCTAAGAAAAATCAAGTAGTAGCACTTGACAAATGCATCGTGTCACATATATAATTAAGTATGATTAATTTAATCACAAAGTACTTTGAGGCAGAGAGTGGGTAACAAGGCTAATATAGCATTAGTGAGTACAGAGAATGATTTAGCTTTATATCGAGAATACACTACCGGAAGACCCCCTGTCTTCAACAATCCCAACGACATAGTAAACAAATTTACGAAATATATCAAGTACTGTATAGATAGCCAGGTTATGCCTACAGTTACCGGAACTGCTTTATATTTAGGCTTTAGCAGTAGACAGTCGTTCTATGATTACGAAGAGCGTAAAGAGTTTTCTTACGCAATGAAAAGAATAAGGCTTTACTTAGAGCATCTACTTGAAAACGGTTTATATAAATCTATCAATCCAACTGCGTTTATATTCGGATTAAAGAACTTCGGTTGGACTGATACTAAGCAGATAACTCATACCGGTAAAGTGGAACACATACTTGGTAAATCACAGATAGTACCGCCTGATGAAATAATCTTAGAACGTATTAATAACAACCCGGAACTATCCAACAAAGAGAAACAAGACCTACTTAATAAGCTTAATATTAAACAGCCTGTAGAAGCAGACTATGTAGTCACAGATGAAAACCTTGAGGATGATTTAATAAATAAACACAAGCAATCATTGCAGGAGTTATCTAAGAAATGACAATAGAACCCATAGTCAAAGAAATTACACAAGACTATTCTAACCAGTTGTTAATACAACAAGAACTCCAAGATATATATAACTGCATAGATAAACTTAAACAACAACCAAATATAATCTATATGCCACAAGAACAATTAGAATCTTTAGAAGATAACAATATTAACATAAACCAAGAAGAATTTAACTATGAAGATATTTAACCGACTAACACAAAGTACTACTAATATACAAAGTACACTGTTTTATTATGTATAATACTATAACTCTTAAGTCTTACTTTATTAGTTTAATTAATAACAAGAATTTAAACAGTAAGAATTTGCTGAATACTACATCTAAGAATTATATATACTGTCTTCAAAAAGAACTAAAAGCTACTACGGTGGGGAATACATACTGTAACTCAATGTCCGATAATAGTTATTATGTAAACTTAATCAAGAAAACAGGTCAAAGTGGGGACACAGTGGGGGTAACCTTTTATTTTTTGCTTAAATTCATATATTTGCTACACCCATTCATAATTACTCCCAGAGAAAACAAAAGGTGTTATTTATGTCTATAGGTCCTACAATAGTTGACAATACAGTACAAGAGGAGCGTTCATCCCAGATATACCCACCTGCTGGAAAGCCTATCGTACCACACAAGTTCCAATGGAAAATATTAGAGTCAAAGGCAAGGTTCCTTGCTCTGAACGCGGGAACGGGTGGGGGTAAGAGTTGGTTCGGAGCTGTTTGGTTGTTAGAGGAGATTAGAAAACATCCGGAAGATGATTTTATGGTTGTGTCTCCGATATTTAAAATGGCTAAGAGGAGACCGAGGAAGTTGTTAGAAGCGTTGTTTAAACGTGAGGGAATTATTAAAGACAAGGATTATATGTATCATCAGAATGAGGGTATATTTGATTTCAAGACAGGGGCGCATATATATCTTGCGAGTGCGGATAGACCCGATACTATGGAGGGTGATGTTTTAAGGGCTATATGGGCTGATGAAGCTGGGAAGATGGGTAAGAAAGCATGGCAGGTTATGCGCAGAAGAACTAATTATTTAAAAGGCAGAGTTTTGTTGACTTCAACACCTTATGCCCGGAATTGGTTTATAACCGATGTAGTTAAAAAGGGCGAAGAAGGTTATCCCGGGTATTTTTCGGTTACTTACCGTTCAATCGATAGCCCATATTACGATAAAGCGGTTTATTGGGAAGAAAAGAAACTATTACCACCGGATGAGTTCAATCGTAAGTATAACGCGATAGCTGTCGCGCAGCACGGATTGGTTTATAAAGAATTTACAGAAGACCATATTATTAAGCCTTTTGATTTGACTAATGATTGGGAATTTTTCGCGGGGATCGATTGGGGTATAAATCATCCGTTTATATTTGAATTATTCGCGTATAACGAAGAAACCGAACAGGTGCGCAATTGTTATGAATATCACACTACAGGCAAGGAATTGTATCAAATAGCAGGGGAATTGGCGCCTGTTTTGAAGGATAAGGAAATAATTGCCTATTTTGATCCTTCAAGACCTGATTCAGCTAAACAATTGCAAAGAGAACTCGAAGAATGGGGTATTGAGGACACTATGTTTAGAAAAGCCGATAATGACAGGGAAAACGGCATTATGACAGTCAGAAAGCTATTATTTCAGAAAAAATATAGTATTTATGACACTTGTAAGCTAAATATCGAACAAAAGGGCTTATGGAGCTGGATTGAGGAGGAAAGTGGGGAATATTCGGATAAGGCGGAAAAGAAAAACGATGATTCACAAGATGCCGAAAGATATGCCCTACATACACGGTTGGGGAAAAAGAGGAATCCAAAAGTCTATGCCCTGGGCGGAGGATATGATTCGCGGGATGAAAATGACGAAGAAAGGGGGGATGATGCTTGAATCTTTAAGAGAAAGACTGGCTGATTATATCGCTCCTAAAAATACGAAGGATGCCGATGAATATCGTAAAATAGCCACAGGTTTCTACACTGGCGGGAAAGTATCTCAAAGTGATTATCACGGGATGATTGATAAGTATAAAAAATGGATATACGCGGCTGTAAGAACTATTTCGGCTGATATTGCTTCGGCGGAATTGCAGTTATTCCAAAGAACCGGAAAAGATAGGAATGAAGAAGTCAAAAAGCATGATTTCCTGACTTTATGGAAAAACCCTAATCCCGAAGTTACTAAAAGATTTTTACATCGCCTGCAATCTATTTTCTATGAGCTTACAGGTCAGGCTTATTGGTATTTTATTTTAGACGGGTTTAATAAACCTGTTGAAGTATGGTCTATTATGCCGACAAATATAAAACCCCGTAAAAATAAGAATGGTACTATACGGGATTATGAATTTAGACCTAAACAGACAGGTAAACCCGTCTATATCCCTAAAGAACAGATATTACACGAAAAAGAACCTAATCCTATGAATTTTACAATGGGGTATTCCCCGATTTACGCGGCTAATGACCCGATTCATTTGATGGATAAAATGGGAATCTATCACGATAGATTGTTTCAGCGCATGGCAAGACCCGATGTTATCCTTTGGAACGCTAATGGAGATAATATCGGTATTTCGGCAAGAAAACGTATTGAAGAATCATGGAAGAACGCTTATGGCGGTGTCGAAAACGCCGGAAGACCTGCCGTACTTGAAGGCGGATTAAAAGCGGAGCCATTTTCCACAACACCCAAAGACCTTGAATATGCGGAAGGTTATGATAGAGTACTTGGTGAAATTGTGGCTTGTTATGGGGTTACACTCGACAAATTAGGTCTTACCAGAGACGTCAACAAAGCGAATGCTTATGCTCTCGATTTAACCTATCAGCGTAATACGATTAAGCCGAAGCTCCAAGATAAGGCGAATTGGTGGGAACAATTTGTACTGCATAGATATTTTAAAAATACAGAGGATATGTATTGCGCTTTTAAGTCAAATATCCCGGAAGATAAGGAAATGGAAATTAAGGAAAATACCCAATATGTAATTAACGGTATTTTATCAAGGAATAGAGTAAGGGAAAAAATAGGAGAACCTCCGGTAAAGGGTGCGGATGAACTTCTAATCCCTATGAATATGACAGGCTCGGGTTCGGCTGTGGTCGGACAGGGTAGACCCACGACAGCCCCGGTTGCTGCACCGCCAAAGGAGATAATTAAATTACTCACCACCAAAACTCAACGCCTTGCTTATTGGAAAAGATATGTCAACCGCAGACAGCTCTATGAAGAACAATATCGCTATGCTCTGTTAAAAATATTTAAAAAACTGGAAAAGCAAACGGTGTCTATTATAAACGATTTATATAAAAAGGGACTCAAGGGCGTAGAATGGCTTACTCCACCCGAACAGGCATTCAAGGACGAAATAGAGGGCGTGTCAAAATTATTCGTTAAGCAGGCTGTCGTTATAGGCGGGAATAATATCACGGTTGACTTTGATTTGCCTATTTCTTTTGAGGTGGATCCCGATATGCTCAAAATGTATCTCGGAGAAAGGGTTAATCTAATCCATAAAGCCACCGACCAGACTTATACGCATTTGAAAAAGATTTTACAGGATGGCGTGGATGGCGATTTATCTGTTTCCGAAATGGCTGCGAAAATACACGCGGAATTTCCGAAATTTAGCAAATTCCAGAGTAATCGTATATCGATAACGGAATTGAACTCCGCCGAGAATAAAGGACACATCATGGCTATGGTTCAGGCGAATGTGGGTAGTAAGATGTGGATTACAGCGGGAGATGAAGATGTCAGAGAATCTCATGTATTGATGGATGGTGAAACGGTTTTATTAGCGGATGTTTTTTCAAATGGGTTGGAACATCCATGCGAACCACATTGCAGATGCGCTGTCGCACCTGCATGAAAAGTATAAAAAAGGGAGGTAGAAATGCCGGAAAAAATTTATAAACAATTAGAATGCGAAACCGAACTGACAAAAGGGAAAGGGGAAACGGAATATTTCCTTGCCACTATATCTACTGGTAATGTAGATAGGGATGGGGATATTCTTGAACCAAAGGGGTTGGATTTGACTGATTTTAATAAGACTGTGTTGTATAGGCATAATAGAACAATGGGAGCCTCGGCGGAGGAAACCCTGCCGGTAGGTCGCAGTCTATGGGAAAATGTTAGGGGAAGTAAGGTAAAAGCTGCCATAGAATTTAATAAGAAAACCCAATTATCCCAGTTGTTATATGAGTTTTACAAAGAGAAATTGATGAAAGACTGGTCGGTTGGTTTTATGCCGCTTGAATCGGAACCCATTACCGATGAGAAGACAGGGATGGTTACAGGCAGGCATATTAAGAAATGGTCGTTACATGAAATATCGGCGGTTCCTATTGGTGCCAATCAATACACCGACACACAGGTAGTGCGAATGAAGGAGATCCAAAAAGAACTTGGCATCTCCGATGAATCTTATCTTGAACTTTTTGAGGAAGAAAAAGAAAGGGATGAAAAATATAAAGAAAATCCAATAAAAGCTTTCGAGGAAGATATTGAAGAATTTAAGAATTATATGAAAAATAATTCAACTATTAACAGCGATATAACCGAACTTAAAAATGAGATTTTAATATTATCCAAGAAAGTAAACGATTTGATTGAGATTGTAACAAAAACAGATAAACAAGAAGAAGCTGATGTAACTTATCCTGATGATTATTTGGAACTTGCAGATTCTGGAGACCTGGACGATACAGGTCAGGAATCGGAGCAGGAAGAAGAAAATGAGGAAGAAGTTGTATTGGAACTTTTTGACGAGGAAGAAAAAGAAACTCAAAAGGAGGAAACTGATGAGTGAAAAAATCACTAAAACTGAATTAGACGCGATGATAAAAGGAGCGATCGGAGAAGCTAATAAACCGTTTATCGAGAGGATAGACGAAGTTGAAAAGGCTCTCGGAGATATCCGTAAAAATAAACCCCTTACACATGGAGAAGCACTTGACGAAATGGATGCTAAAGCTGAGGCGATACATCTATTTAAAGCCTGTGCTTATAAAACACTTTCAGACCAGAAATGGCTTGAGGAATATACCGCAAAATCCGATGAAACATTTGATACCGGTACAACTACACAGGGTGGATATTTGCTCGGCGTACAGTATTACAAAGACGTAGTGGAGGAAGCAGCGAAAGACTCAATGATTAGACCCCTTTGCACAGTATTGCCCGTTAGTATGAAAACTGGTAAACAAGCATCTATTACAGCTAAAATAAGCGCGGCTCGTGGTTCGGAAGAAACTGCAAAAGATGCAGTTGTAGATACAACTGGGCAGCTCTCTTATAGCTTGAGCAGAATAGATATCAATGTCCTTTATTCGAGGGAAATGGAATTGTTCGATAATACAACCGAAGGACTTTATAATATGCTGGTCAGACAAATGGGAGAAGCTATCGCCGACCTTGAAGAAGGTGAATGGCTTGATGGTTCGGGTTCGAGTGAACCTGAAGGCGTACTTAATTCGACAGTAACAATCGGAACAACAGATGCCGAGAATGGTAAACCCACTTACGATTTAATGGTGGACACGTTTTATGCCGTACCGTTAAGATATAGAAGCCAGGGTGTATGGGTTATTTCGGGATTAATGCAGGGCGCGTTGAGAAAGATTAAAGATGCTAACGATAATCCGCTATGGATTGCGGGTTTTGGTGCTACACCTGATAGAATATTCGGGCGACCCGTTGTCGAATCCGAACATATGACCGATACCGATATAATATTCGGTAATTTCAAATACTATAACATCTATGAACCACCTAGGATGTGGTTAGTCGCGACAACCGAAGGTCATACTTTGGTATCCAAGAGACAGGTATATATCGGTGCATGGAAGTTTAATGATGGACAGGCAGTACTCGGTACTCCTTTCCAGATACTTGACAATATCGCATTGTAGGGGGAAAAGATGAGAAAAATATTATTTGCTATACTTATAAGTCTTTGCCTTTCTGTAAATGTGTTCGGAGCCAGAACTTTAATCCATCGACCACAAACCGATTCAATAGTTAATTCTACCGATACAACGTCATGGAAACTTATCCCTTCCGGTGTAGATAGTGTGATAATTATGGCGCAGGGTATTGGTGGGGCTACTAATGATTCGACAATAATTTCACTTGATTTATGTGAATATGACAGCACCGACGCTCAACAGGTATGGGCTAAAGAAGTTACCGCTCTTATTGATGCCGATGCTACTACTGTGAATGGTACTGGAACTTATGGTCGTGAGATAGCGGCATTCAAGTGGTATAGAATGATTCGATATTCGAATACGGCTACTGTTACTGGTGCTGGCTGGATACTCTGGATTTACTGATTTAAACTATAAAGAGATGGGGGGGGCAACACCTCCCCCTTCTCTAAAATTGGAGGTATTAATGGCTAAAATAAAAGTTGAAATAACGAAAGGCAGAATCTTTAATGGAAAGCCATGCGCAGTAGGGGATAAAATGGATATGGACGAAATCTATTTTAAGGTGGCGGGTAAAAGGTTTTCCAAGAAAATAGGAGCATCTAAAGAAATAAAAACAGAGGATGAATCCCTTGCCGGAAAACAAACGAAAAAAAAGAAGAATGAAGATAAGGAAATGGTTGGAGAAGGAAAATAACGGAGGCGAAAATGATTAGAAAGATACTTATATTACTGTTACTTGCGATAGCTGTTATGGGGTATAATAACCGTAATGTCATAGGAACGGATTATTGGAGTGCTACGGATACTAATCAAGTAGATAGTGTTTGGTTCGCGCCTGACCGCAGTTTTAATCCCCAAGTATTGATGAATTGGTTTGACGTAAACGGAACTATCGCAGATGATGCAGATACGTTTATTTTTATTCTGGACGGATGGTTGACTGATACAATATTATCGTATATGGCCTTCAATATCTTTACGGATACTGTCGCAGTATCTTCCGATACTTTGATAGGTTATGATACGATTCCGGATTGGTATATCCAAATGTGTGATACTTTCTTATTGAGACGTGTTACCGGAGCCGATACAATGGGATTCGAACCTGATAGTGTGAATATAACTACTTACAATAATAGAATAAGATAATGTCTTCAACCTATACCGGTCATGCTGACTTCAAAACAAACTTCGGGATAAAAGATTTTACCGATGATGATGATTTTATAGATACCCTTCTGGAAGTCGAAGAGGGATTGTTGGCTGAAGAAGTCGGATATTCCTTCGGAGAGGATACCGATAGAATAGACGAATGGCTTGCTTCGATAAGTAGAATTATTATCCCGCCTAAAGTCCCTATTGTTTCAATAGACACCCTTAAGATTAATGACACGACTATCAGTAGCGATTATTATGATATTGGAGAGGATAAATTCTTTATCTGGCTCGATGACCTATACGATTATGGGAATGATAAAGTAGAAATATATCTGAAATATACTTGCGGTTACGATACAGATTCTTTCCCCCAAGGATTAAAGACGGTTATTTATTGGCGTGCTGGATATGATTATGCAGTATGTAGAACTACGGTTAGAAGCAAATCAAAAGGATTGCAAGGAAGATTCGCGGGCATAAAGGATTTACAGGAAAAAGCTAAACAAATAGTAGAGAAATATAAATTGTATAACCTTAACTTTTCGGGAAAACTCGTATGAAAATAACAATAAAATATCATGATACTTTCGAGAGGGCTTTTAGATCAGCTAAAAAGAATACTACTGAGGCTACACGCAGAGCAGTCGCTTATACAATGAATGGATTATTGACTTATGTCTGTACTAATAAATTGCAGGGGAATCCTCTGTATAGCCGTACAAATGAATTATCGGATAGTATCTCAGTTGAAACAAGAGTATCAGGCAGAGATGTATACGGTATAATGGGAACTAATATCGGATGGATAGATACACATGAAAGGGGAGCTATAATATATCCTAAGAACGCACCGCATTTAAGATTCCCATTATTTGAACGAAGTACAGGCACTTTTATTGGGTGGAAAACCACTGATTCCGTTACTATACCGCAACGCCCTGTAATTGGTTCAACTATTAAAGAAAAAAGAGCATGGGTAAGACAGATAATAGGGGAAAGGTTTAATCTTGAATTGAAACGGCAAATATTGGCGGAAACTCACGGTAAGAAATTCCGCTGGGGAACTTATAGTGGGTTATAAAACAGCATTTGCTGAAGCATATAATAGACTCGTTGCGGATATGGAAATCAAGAAAGTTTTCAATGGTCAACGAGAAGATATATCGATAAGCGATTTTCCCTGTGCTATGATATTCCCTATACTCGATAAGGATTCGGGGGTTCCTTCTTCACATGATGACAATAAGCAAATTCTTGATCTTGATTTAGGAGTGATTGTTTTTTTTGAAGCTAATGACCCTGACCAAGTATCAAGCGACCAATTCGATTGGGTTACAAGAATCAAAAAAGATATATCTGGTAATCCCGTATTCTTGAATAAGACTTGTCATTCAATAGCTTATCCCAATGTTTTTTATCATCTGGCAAGACAAATGGAAGGAGATAGTACGACATGGAATGAGGCAGCAGTAGAATTGCATATTACTTTAGGAATACAGGAGAATTATACATACGGAGATACACTTGATACTTATGGACATGGAGGTGAAGTTTATATGTTATTAAAAGCAAGAATAACAATAGATACCAGCCCGAAAGATATTTTATTTGCGAATATTAGTGGATTCCCTTCGACTATATCAGGGGTAGTAATTCCCGCACCCGGAAGTCCTGTTGAAAGGAAGTTTCATATTACTTTACAGGATACAACAGGGTTTACGATAGAAGCAGATGATATTGGAGAAGGTGAATTACCGCAAGATGTAGATATTGTAGTGGTTGGAGATTAGGAGGTTATATGAAAGCAGTTGCTCATAAAGAAGGATGGCTATATAAAAATAAACCAAGAAATGAAGGAGAAATCGTGGATGTTACAGGCGACCAATTTATGTTTTTTGAGAAACTTGGAATATTAAGTAAACCTAAAAAAGAAAAAAAGGAGGAGAAAAATGTCGATCATAAACACAGCAAACCATCAAATACAAATTGAAGAAGAAGCCGAATATGGAACCGATCTTGCAACCAGCCCGTTAGATATTGAGGTTATAGAGGGAAGCTTAGTACCTGTTTCTCCCGAATATAATAGTGTACCTCAACGATATGGAGCATACATGGCGGAAACAAGTTTTCCGGGCAAATTACTCAAGAATATAGCTTTTGAAGTTCCCTTGAATCAGGCGGATACAAACGATACGGAATATGCTTTGCAATACTTGTTAGAAGCCTGCGGTTTAACCCCTAAAACTACCGCTAATTATTTCGATGCGGTATGTAACGCGGCTCAAACTTCATTGTCAATCAATGCTTATCATGGCGGGAAAAAGGATATTCTTTTGGGGGCAAGGGGTGATGCGACTATAATCTTGACTGCCGGAGAACTGGCAAGAGTCCATTTTGAATTTATGGGGTTATACAATCAGGGTACGGACACCGCTATTCCGGGAACACCGAGTTATACCGGATGCAACGAATATGTTTTTAATAGCACAACCATAACTTACAATGATATTGATTATCATATTTCACACGTTGAACTCGCATTAAATAATATTGTAGTTCCGATAGGTTCGGGTAGTGTATCGGATTCCGGATTAGGCATATACCAAATAATGATTACTGATTCACATCCTACCGTTACATTCGATTTACTCGTTCAGGACACTAATGTTGCAACTATAGAAGCAGCTATCGAGGCAGGAACAGAATCAACTCTGTTACATGAGCGTAACGCAGCCGGCACAACCGATGCTAAAAATCCGGTCATTTCCGCCGGAACTATTATTACGAATTATACCGTAACTGATGAATCGGGAGCGATGAGATATGAATGCGAAGCGGAAGTAACAAGTCTTACTATTGATTTAGAAAAAACAGCCGCATAGGAGGATATGTGAATAAAATTTATCTTGATGGTAAGATAACACTGAAAGAACCTACACTTGAAGGGCTTTGTGATTTTGGGGGTTTATGCAAGATATATGATTACAGTGAAATTGTTGCCGGTAAAGGATTGCTTGAATTGTTACCGATTATATGTGAATTTCAAGAAGGGTTTGAATGGAAAAAGATGAACAATCAAAAGGTTATAACTGAAATACTCAAAGATTTTTTTACCTCTTGGAGTCCTACGAAGTGGATTTCCGACAATATAGCAGTGCTGGGACAATCCTTGAAATCGTTGCGGGAATCACAGACCCCGAAGGATTCCAAAAAGCCCTGAAAATGCGGATAGATATTTTTGAGAAGTGGCTTAATTCAAGAATAAAATGGAATGATAAAGTGCAGAAAGAATCCGAAAGGCAAACGCGTAAAATAAGAATTAGAAGATAATATGGCTGAAAATGTTTTATTAGAAATACGCGGTGATATAAGAGACATTAAGAGTAAGTTCTCTCAAATAGAATCTACTGTCAAAAAGACATCCGGGAAGGTACAGAAGCAAGCGGATTCTATGACGAATAAATTCAAGAAAATGGGTAGTATGGTAAAAGCCGCGTTTGTTGTTGCCGGATTATACAAATTTATACGAGCACTTGGAAGCACTGCAAAAGCCGCCTCTGATTTAGAGGAACAGACAGCTAAGTTCGGGACGGTATTTAGGGGTAGTTTAGAAGAAGCGAATAAATCCGTTGAGAACCTGACAGAAAATTTCGCGATGTCAAATAGAGAAGCAAAAGAATTTATGTCCGGTGTTCAAGATATGTTAGTGCCGATGGGATTAGCACGAGATAAAGCGGCAGTTTTTTCCGATAAGATTGTGCAGCTTGCGGGGGATTTAGGTTCGTTTAATAATATTCCAACTGCCGATGCAATGAATAAAATAAAGTCTGCTCTTGTGGGTATGTATAGACCTATGCGAGAAGTCGGAGTTGTTCTATCTGCCACGACTGTTGAACAGAGAGCCTTAAAAGATGGATTGGCTGCAACAGAAGAAGAATTGACCGCTGCGGATAAAGCCCTTACCGCGTATAAGATGATGGTTGAAATGTCTGCGGATGCTATCGGGGATATGGCAAGAACTTCTGACAGCTTCGCTAATACTATAAAAAGAACTAATGCTGAGATGGAAGATTTCAAAGCAGCAGTCGGAAAATATGTTATACCAGCGCTTGGATTTTGGGCGGGAAAAGCGAATACGGTTTTAGATACGATGACCAAACTTATAGATAAGACATCTGAAAGGATTGAACCCACCTCGTTATTAGATTCTGTAAAACAACAAATAGCAGCAGTAAGTGTAGAGATGGATAAGTACAAGGCTATAATGGAAAGTTCATGGAGAATACAATCAGAGAAAGCGAGTGCGGAAGAAACATATAATTCCTTATTAGCAGACCGTACAAAACTTTATGAGAACTTAAATAAATTTAAAAAAGCTGGTAGAGATATAGATTACACATCAGCAGATGCAAACACAAAAGCGGAAGCCGCAAGAAAGGCGGCAGCGGAAGCAGTTGCTAAAGAAGAAGAAGCTCTTAAAAAATTAAACGCAGCAAAAACAATAGAAATAGAACTTACTAAATATCGTATGGGAATGATAAGCGCAGAATTGCGCGAATGGGAACCTATGATACATATAGGAACCGAACTTAATGGACAACTTGAAAAAAGAGGGGGAATAATAAAAGGCACTACAGCGGCGAATGACGCTTGGTGGGAATCTCTTAACAACGTAAAAAAGGAAATGTCGGATGTGGATAAATTCGCTTTACAGGCTGCCGGTGCTGTGGGTGGTACTTTCGCCTCGATAATAACCGGTGCGAATTCGGCTGAAGATGCTGTTAGAAAGTTAGCTTTTCAATTAGCGTCTATGGCTGCTATGAGTTTTATAAGTGGTGGTTGGGGTCAATTCTTAGGGGCTGGACTTGGTATGCTGGGCGCACCCGCACCTTCTCCTATAAAAAAGCCTAAACCTCAAACACAAACGATAGGACAACAAAGACAAAACATGACTTTATCAACTCCTATGTATGGAAGACGTTTTATCAAGGAAATGAATAGTGGTGCGGTTAATGTGGATTCAATAACGGCTTGGAATCTCGGATGAGTTTGACACGAAATTTATACTATTATTGTAATGGTGCCTATCAAGATATTAGTGATTATGTGCTAAGTATTTCTAAACTTGAATACGGTATTGGTAGTCTTGACAGTGGTACGGCTATTAAAATGCGAGTGATTTTAGATACTAATTGCCCTTACTATGGTACAAAAAACAAATATAAATTATTGATAGGTTCTAATTATACCTTATTAGGTGTACCTAAAGATGGTATTGAAAATATTGGCGGTTATAAAATAGCAATTACACTTATAGATTATTTCTTCGCAAGTATGTATAAAAAAGCACCCTTAAAAATTACCGGAGAAGGGGATGTTACATCTCTTGCAGGAGAGGGATTAACTTTAAATACTATTAACGATTTTGTGATTCCATATTCCACAAATCAAGGGGATTTTGAGGCAGATAATTTTTCATCGAAAGATGATATAAATTTTTATGATGGTCAAGGGAATGCTATTACAATCGCAAATGGCAAAAGTGATGTTAAGTATAAAACAAAAGGATACATAAAAGCTAAAGACCAAGCTGGGGACTTAGGGCAAGCCTATGTTTCTTTAAGGGATATTATAAACGATATTGCGGTAGCAGAGGGCTTTACCCTTGATGTAGATTATGGGGATGAAGAAAGTTCAAGCTATTTCACTCGAACAGGAGCAGGGGCAGAAAGTAAAATATGGGATTGCAAAATTATTAATGGTTGGTTAATTAGCTTGTCTTCTGCTTTAGGTGGAGCTGCTGGAGATATAAGTTTAGTCTCAATGGAATTAACTGGTGGGGCAAATTATACAGATGCTTTAATATGGGAAACTCGTGATTTTGATGAGGATAGTGATGGGATTGATTTTATCGCTTATCAAATATTCCCCGATTATAGAAATAATTGCTGTTATATCCCAGGATGGTATTGTGCTGATTATTTAGATGCAGCTACCACAAATGAATATGAATTTAGAGTAATAAAGGTTTCAGTTGCTTCGGATGGTACACTTACACAATCCTATGCGGATGATTATGGAGCGGATTTATGGTATTGGGATATTGACCCCGACAGGCGGGACGAATTACAGGCACGAGACCACAGATTTAAAACAGTAGATTCTCCTCTATCTGGTTGGGATAATCTGGCTTGGTATTGTAATGACGAACTTGCACGTCAAAATAAATTTAGAATTATTTTAAGACAAGGTGGAACTTCTACTAATGCTTTTGTGATTGACCCCGACAGGCATCAAGCGAGTTTGGCGAATGATATTTATACTTATACTTTTGCCGCTAATCATGGTTGGATGGTTCCGGATTGGATGAATGGAAGCGTTGTCCATATTTACCATGATGGCAGTAATTATGTTAAAGATTTTTATCGTGTAGATATGGCAATATTAACCGCCGGCTATACTGTTTCAGGAAATGGGGGTACAATCCATGCAGATGACGATCCATCAAATAATACTCTTCCGCCAATAGGTATATGGAGAGAATCAATTATCCATACAAATACAATACCAGACGCAGCAGGTGAATTTTATTATCATCCTCCACAAGTCCCTAATGGACATTTAGTACGAGAAGGGGTTTATAATAATTACATAGAATTAAAAGATGATTATCTTGGTAATAATTATGTGCATGATGTTGCTTACGGTGGTTCGGCATGGGATGATTCAATTGATAGGGCTTTTATATGGAGCCAAGATTCGGATTCAAGTCCTACTGAATTATATATAGATTATCACGATAATTATACTCAAAAACGATTATACCTTTATCAACCTTGTACTTATAAAAATAGAACAGAACAATTCTTAGATGCTCTTGTATCGAATGGATTCTTTTATGAACAACGGGATGGAAATGTAAGGCTCACTCGTATTAAATGGGATAATACATATGTTTATTTAGCAAATCATACCGATGGGATAAAAGCATATTCATATGATGGAAAAAATCTTGTTGAAATAGGTTCTATTGATGACGCTGGAAATATATATGCTGTGTGGAGTGATGGCTCTTACATCTATGCGGTAGATTATTCTAATGCAACTTTAAGAGCATATTCTTTCGATGGTTCCACTTTTACATTTATTGATTCTATAACAACAGATGCGTCTTCACATGGTGTATGGGGTGATGGTAAATATATTTACGTAGCTTGTTATTCATCTGGATTAAGAGCATATATTTTTAATGGTACTGTCTTTACGTTTGTGACTACTATTGACGATGGTGGGGGTGCTAAAGATGTATGGGGAAATGGAACCTATATATTTTTAGCGAATTTGGACGATGGCTTGAGAGCATATAAATGGAGTGGTACAACTCTCGTTAATGTTGGTCATATCGATAATGGGGGCAATGCGTATGGTGTATGTGTGGACGGACAAAATATATTTTTAGCCAATGATGGTGATGGGTTGAGAGTATATCGATTTGACGGTTCTACTTTCACAAATATAGATCATATTGACGATGGTGGTAACGCTTATGGTGTTTGGTCTGACGGAATTAATATTTTTTTAGCGAATCAAGCAGACGGTGTTAGGTCGTATACGTTTGATGATGATACTTTAGTTAGTATTGGTCATGTAGCTCTCGACTGGGCTAAAAGTGTATGGGGTGATGGTAAATATATTTACGCGACATCAGATGCAGATAAACTTATAAAGGTATACCAATATGACGGAAGTGATTTTACGGAAGTTGGAACCGATACACTATCAACTGATGGTAAAATGGTTTTTGCTTGGAATAATGTATCTGGTAGTAATATTGGGAGTTTCACAGATAATGATTCACTTAATGTAGTTAAAATAGATGGCTTCACGGAATATGCAGAAAAATATAATCTTAAAGTATTGGGTGGGATTAAGACAAAGGGTATTGGAGAACAGGAGAAAGAAATAGAAACCATAATTAGCGAATATGGATGGTTCTCGATGTGGCAAATGGATTTCTATTCCGATTGGGCTTCCCAGATAAATAGTAAAAAGAAAGGGGTTATATTGAGCATAGATTTAGAAGCTTTCTATGGCATAACTTCAATAAGATTACCCATGCTTGGGGATAAGGTGAATTATAACGCAGAAGAATATATAATTATAAAAGTAGGGGAAGGTATTGAAAATTGGATAATAGATTTAACTTGTGTAAGGACTTAAAATGAGTGATACATTATTATGGGGTAACACCCGACCAAGAATAAGAGTAGGTACATCCACACAGACAAATGGAACTAATTATGTATTTAATCAACCGCCTGCGGAAGTACCGGAGGAACATTTCTCTAAACAAATCATATTGAATGAATCTTCATTGACGATATATCTTCACGAACATTTAATTAAGCGTAGGGGTATATTCACTTTTGATTATGAATACCTCGACAGACCATCTTGTGAGAGATTGCGGACTATATTAAATTCAAGTTCGGATAAATATCTTAGACCCCATTTTAATTTTTATAAGGAATACAAGGTTAGATGTGTCAATGAATGGGAACTTGAACCATTTGGGAAGGCAAATCAATCATATCAGGGGATGCTAAAATTTGAAACAATTGCAGGAGAAGCCACAATCCCAACTCCTTCTTCCGGTAGTTTTAATTTTAACGGTTCAACTAAAATTGCCAATACATTAGATTCTACACTTGCAGGGGATTGCGTTGTTGAAATGTGGATTAAGACCCCATCTTCTTTTGGGTCTAAAGAAGAATTATTCTCTATGGCTGGGACTATAGTGTGGACGGTAAGTATAAATACAGATGGTACAATTGAATTCGTTACTAATGATGGTTCATCTGCAACACAAACATCTACAACGGCATTATCTGCAAACACATGGTATTTTCTATGTATAAGCCGTACAAGCACATCATTGAAGAATATTTGGGTTAATGGTGCTTTGGCTGCAACAAAGCAAAATGACAGTAAGGCAGCTAACTCGATAACAGCCACACAGCTCGCAGAAACATCAAGTGGCTTTTCAGGATACTGTCAAATCTATCGTATTTATAATGATAATTTTTCAGGTATTTATCAATATTCGGCGCATTCGATTGAAGCAATCGGAGACGCTTACGCAGATAATATAAAGGTATGGTGGGATTTTTCACAGGGAGCTGCAACCGATTTAAGCGCGGAAGGTAATGATGGCACTATAACAGGGACAACAACTTATGTAGAGGAGAGCTTCCCTGATAACGGTTCGGAATATTTGACTTAAAGGAGGATATATGTTTTTGATATTTTTAGCTTTGATATCGAGTCTGAAAGCATTACGAGATACTACATTCATTACAGTCCCAGGGACTAATGACACCATATTTATTACAGGCACTAAAATATGGAATAGCACAGGTACGATAACCATCGAAGGAACTCTAAGTGTGAGTAAAGTAGATTCGGCTATCCATGCAGATTCCGCAGCATGGTCTGACTCGACCCTTTATGCGGATAGTACAGGGTGGGCTAATCTATTAGACGGTTACAGCGAGGATTATTTCCGAGACACGAATGACGTATGGAGAGACAGCGTCCACGCATATCAAGAAGCAACCGATTCCCTCGCAACCCCGAAAATAAAAGCCAATTTCTTCGCTCCGGAGGATTCTACACATATGACATTTTTAGATGATATAATACAGCTTGATTCTGATGCGGAAAGTCTATTCGTTTCGGATGAATCTGGTATAAGATTATGGCATGACGATTCAGTTGGGAATTCTGATTATGGGCGTTTTCTTTATATTTATCGTCATGCCCCAGAAGGGGATGCTTATGCACGTTTTGGTATAGATGCGTATAAATATGCTTCATTTTATGCAAGCAACGGATGGGTATTTTCTGGCGGGACAACACTCTTCAATTGCACACTACTAAGCGATAAGGCAATACGTTTCCATGCAAATGCAGCAGGTTCTAATATTAAATTCAACACAGCATTGGGAACTATATTGGATATAGAAACCTTAGATTTTTCCATTATCCATACAGATGCTTCAGGCGATACAGTTATGGTAGGAGATACTACGCAATATGATTTCAATGTACCGATAATCACTCCTTACGCAGAAATAGAGGATTCTATTACTGTAGGTGAAGGAGGAACTATAACTAAAATTATAAAAGTAGGTAGCCATTTAGCAATTATACTTGGGATAGATACACTCTGGGCTGCTAAAGATACAACAGGTTTTTAAGAGGTGAAAATGATAAAAAAAATAGTTCTAAGTGGGTTAGCGATAAGTTTATTAATGTTTGGATTTGGCGATAGTTATTCTCTTATGCCGAAAATTACTACACAACTTGGTAAAATACAAACACACGCAAGTAATCTTGAAAGAATATTAGAAGTACCTGAAATAATATTTCAAAGCGATTCTCTTACTATTGAATTAACAATTGCGCAAAAGAAAAAATTATTTGATGAAGCAGTCGCAGAATGGTTGAAATTGAAAACATCATATGATTCTTTAAAGATTTTAATACAGCAATTTGATAAAGATTCATTGAACGGAGGGTAATATGCCGATACCAATAGTTTTGATGATAGTTGTGTTTTTTATACCATACATTTATTTCAGGAGAACCAGTGTTGGGGAATGGTATAGAGAGAAAATATGGAATCCCCTTTGCCGACATCATGCGGACAAACTTGCTCACTATATCGGATTACGAGAACTGGCATCTTATTTAAAGCGTAGCGGATTACCAGTATGGGGTATCTTGACAATAACAATAGGGGTATCTATTGGAAAAGAATTAATAGATTGGTGGCAAGGGGATGGTATTGACCCCTTTGATTTGCTTGCAGATGGGCTTGGCATAGGATTAGGATTTATAAACTAATGGAGAACTTCATCCCTAAAGGTATTATATCCTTTGGACTCCTCGTTGTTACGATGACGGGGATTCTCCATAAAACTTAGGAGGTAATTATGGCGAAAGGTGTACCGAGACGAAACGGAAGTGGTGGAGGAAATAGAGCTAATCAAGGACGAGGTGGATGTAAGCCTACACGTGGTAAGGGTCGAGGAAGAAACAGGAGGTAATCTATGAGTAAGAAAAAATCCTTTTTGAAAAATGGAGGCATGATTTGGGTTTGGATTTTTTTAATCGGAGGTGCAGTAATAGGCATTATCGCCAAGGGTGCAGTTCTCCTCAATGACTTGGAACGCAGAGAAACGAGAGTGGAAAAATTAGAAGTCTATAAAAACGAAGATATTAAATTTAAAGTAGAATTAAATAATAACGTAAAACATCTCACGGATAAAGTTAATGATATTGACAAAAAACTCGATAGGGTTTTAAGGAGGTAAATAATGTTAGATAATTTTATGTCCAAAAAGTTCTATGTTGCTTCTGCTGTAACAATTGTGTGGGCGATATCAGTATTGAAAGGTATGTTTGTGGGATTCCCTGTGAGCCAAGCTTCTAATGCCTGGACTTTTTTGACGGTTGTATTCACACCTTTGATTATGACTTTCTGGGCTTGGTATTTCAAGATAGAAATTGACGAGAAAAAAATAACTAATGGAAAAAATTGAAATATTAGGAGTAACTTATGAAGAGGGTAAGGCTTTTGAAAGAATTGATACTAAACCTATTTTGGAAAAAAAAGGAGAAACCAACAATGGAAATCAAAATTAAAAAGGAGAAGATAATGAATGAAAGAGAGATAGCCACTATGATAGCAGTCCATTATATTGGAACCTTTTATAAATGGGGAGGAGACGACCCGTCTGGTTTTGATTGTAGTGGACTTGCAATAGAGTTGCTAAAAAGTATAGGGAAATTCCCACGTAAAGAAGATAGAACCGCTTTGGGTTTATCTAATATGTTTACCAAAGTTGCTAAACCAAAAGAAGGCTGTCTCGTATTTTACGGCAATCCTATATCTCATGTAGAATATTGCTACAATGAAAACCTATCAATAGGCGCATCTGGTGGTGGTCCAAAAACTCTTACCGTAAAAGACGCTATAAGACAAAACGCTTTTATCAAAATGAGACCTATCCGCAAAGATAAGGTTACTTGCTACGTTGACCCGTTTGTTTCTATCCGGTGAATTATGTTGAAAATTAAATTGATTATTGCTTTACTTAAGAAACATTTTAGTTGGACTTTAATATTGAGTTTGCTTCTGTTTTTAGGGTATAGAGAACTTGTTAGAAAAAACGGATTAAGGGAAAAGGATAGAATAATTACAACCCTTAAAAAAGTACACCTTGACCAATTGTTAAAAGTCAAAGGAGCGTATCATGTTGTAGCTGAAAAGAACGATTCTCTCCGGGGAATCGCTTTGGCACAACAGCAAATTATATTCCAGCTTAAGCATGTTACGGCAACCGGCACCACTGTTCAAATTGAAGAAGACTCTAATAGAGTACGAGTTCCCTTCTGGTTGGATACTCTTTGCTTTTCAATCGAGGGTTGGACTAAAACCAATCCCCCTGAATATTTCCTTGATGTGGCTACTCTTCCTATCGGGGTCGAGGTTTTTATAACGGATATTGGAGATGAAGTTCACGGTGTTATTACCCCTGCCGAAGAATCATGGCTTAACATTGTGGATGTAAAATTTGATGCCTCTCCAGATATTAAAGGAGGCTGTAAAGACGGATTCGATAAGGGTGAATTTATATTAGGTAGTGCTTTAATTGGTTGTGGAGTTATTATCTATAATTTTTTAAAATAAAAAAGCCTGACATTTCTGCCAGGCTTTTATTTATACATTTACAATAGACACCTCACTTCTCAAACCGGATAAAAAGTTCTGGCGTTCCCTTCATTAAACTT
>Ga0307443_1000629_pt1 | contig 22292 bp, 15 predicted proteins | sample SalMarSW160220MG_FD_202148 | JGI IMG/M metagenome (GOLD analysis project Ga0307443, IMG submission 202148) | Salt marsh sediment microbial communities from the Plum Island Ecosystem LTER, Massachusetts, United States - SW1601-220 | ecosystem: Environmental > Aquatic > Marine > Intertidal zone >... | reverse complement strand
GTTGGCCCAAAGAACAAAGAGCATTTGCCGGGCATTTGACACTTTGCAGGATAAGAAACACAAAGGCGGGTGCTAAACTGGCACAGGTGGCCGAACAATATAAGGATTTTAAGCTTGGAACCGTGTTAGCTGACCAGGTTCGCGTGTACCAAAGCCAGTTGACACCACAGGGGCCAATCTATACTGTGTTGGGCAGTTATAGTCTACAACAAAGCTAAAAACGTAAAAGCCAAAACTCAAAGTCTAAAACAGAGGGGAAAGTAAAGATGACAAAGACAAAAAAATCTGAAACAGCTTCGCGATCAACCAGCAGAGAAGGTGCGTTGCAGCAAGTTATCGCCCAGATTGAAAAGCAATACGGCCAAGGCGCGATTATGCAAATGGACGAGCACTGCTACGCCAAGATCGAGGGGATCGGTACCGGCTCGCTTTCGCTGGATATCGCCCTTGGCGGGGCCGGCATTCCAAGAGGCAGAGCCACCGAGCTATTTGGACCGGAGTCGTCAGGCAAAACAACCCTGGCACTGCACGTGATTGCTAGTGCTCAAAAAGCAGGCGGTGTCGCTGCATTCATCGATGCTGAACACGCTCTGGATACAACCTGGGCTAAAAAGCTGGGTGTTGATATTAGCAGTCTGCTAGTTAGCCAGCCCGATACCGGCGAGCAGGCACTGGATATCACCCAGATGCTCGTGGAATCCAATTCTGTCGATGTCATCGTAATCGATTCGGTGGCTGCACTCACGCCGAAAGCTGAAATCGAAGGAGAAATGGGTGACACCCATATTGGATTGCAGGCAAGATTGATGAGCCAGGCAATGAGAAAACTCACGGCTATCATTGGCAAGAGCAAAACATCCCTTATATTCATAAACCAGATTCGCATGAAAATCGGCGTAATGTTCGGCAATCCCGAAACCACGCCGGGTGGAAGGGCACTGAAGTTCTATAGCTCCATCCGTATTGATCTGAGAAGAATTACTACCCTGAAGGATAACAGAGGCGCTATCGGCTCCAGAGTCAGGGCCAGGGTAGTGAAAAACAAAATCGCACCGCCATTCCGTGACGCTGAATTCGACGTCATGTTTGACAGCGGCATAAGCTATGAAGGCGACCTACTCGATTTAGCGCTTGGCTGTGAGGTTGTCGAAAGAAGCGGTACGTGGCTAAGCTACGGTGACATTAGGCTCGGCCAGGGAAGGGAAAATGCCAAAAAATACTTGGCCGAGAATAGAGATTTGTGCGAGGAACTAAAGAGCAAGGTATTAGCAGTCAAAGGCTTTGGAAATTGACTGTCGATTAGTCAATTCCCATGCTTAAATCTCGTCCAGTCGTCTCCATAAATGGAATTCAAAAAAATCAAGGTAAAAGGGCAAGCCGATAAGAATAAAACAGTCTACCGTAAAAGACTGTCACGGTGACATGGATAAAAAAGTATAAGTACAGCATGCGCAATGTTAACTGCAAAGCAAATTAGAACCGGTTTTATAGACTTCTTCAAAAGCAAAGGCCATACCTTTGTCCCAAGCTCACCGATTGTGCCCCATGATGATGCAACGTTACTTTTTGCCAATGCCGGTATGAATCAGTTCAAGGACATCTTCCTCGGATTAGTAGCCCCGGAGTATCCACGAGCTGTGAACAGCCAAAAGTGCCTGCGGGTAAGCGGAAAACACAATGACCTCGAAGAAGTTGGAAAAGATATGTACCACCATACGTTCTTCGAGATGTTAGGCAACTGGTCGTTCGATGACTATTTCAAAGCCGAAGCGATCGAATGGGCGTGGGAGCTTCTCACAAAGGTTTGGGGCATCGAGCCGCAGCGCCTATGGGCAACAGTTTTTGCCGGTGATGAAAATGACGGATTGCCAAAGGATAATGAGGCTGCGCAACTATGGACTAAAGCAACGTCGATACCTGCTGAAAGGGTCCTGGCTTTTGGTAAAAAAGACAATTTCTGGGAGATGGGTGAGATCGGCCCATGCGGACCGTGTAGTGAGATACATATCGACCTCGGCCCTGAAGCCTGCGACATGAAGAACGTCAAAGGCCATAGTTGTCAGGTTAATAGTGGCTGCGCCAGATTTATCGAGCTTTGGAACCTTGTGTTTATTCAATTTAATCGTGAGGCAGGTGGCAAGCTCGCGCCTTTAGGCGCTAAATACGTCGATACGGGGGCTGGCCTAGAACGGGTTGTGGCAGCGATGCAGAATAAAACAAGCAATTATCACACCGATCTGTTCATGTCTATAATTGAAGCAATCGGTGACATAACGGGTCACAAATACACAGCAACATTGGGCAACAGAACCGACAACGCCTTTAGAGTCATAGCTGACCACATTCGTGCTTTGGTTTTCGCGATTACCGATGGAGCAACGCCCTCTAACGATGGCCGAGGATACGTGATTCGCCGAATACTGCGTCGGGCCTCAAGGTTCGGCAGAGAGCTCGGAACGCACGAGCCATTCATCTACAAACTCGTTCCGGTAGTTACAGATTGCCTGGGACAAGCCTTTAATGAGATAATAGAACGTGCTGATTACGTCGCGACAGTAGTCGAATCCGAAGAAGCCAACTTCGGCAGGACGCTTGATAGAGGAATTGAAATTTTCGCTGCTGCTGCCAAGCAAGCAACCAAAACCTTTGAGAAAACCATCAGTGGAGAAGATGCTTTTCAATTATATGATACTTACGGCTTTCCGCTTGATTTGACTCAGCTTATGGCAGAAGAACGAGGTCTGAAAGTTGATACTGACATGTTCAACCAACTCATGGAGGAGCAAAGAGAACGGGCAAGAGCAGCCCAAAAAACCGATACATTTGCAACCGTATTAACAGATACTGAGCTTCCTGTCACTGAGGATACGCATAAGTATCACGTCGAGACCTGCGATGCGAGGGTATTCGGCTGGATAGACAGCGAGGGTTTCATAACACAAGGCCAGCTACCGGTAAATACCGAAGTCGGTCTTATCCTCGACAAAACATGCTTCTATTCAGAGGCAGGTGGACAAGTCGGCGATTGTGGCACCATCGAATCTAACAACGGTACATTTATTGTCGAAGGCACAAATAAAATAGCAGCTTGTGTGATTCACAAAGGCAGGCTCGTGAAAGGCACGCTTGCTGCTGGTGACCAGGTCAGTGCAACTGTCAGCAAAGATAGAATCGCAATAAAAAAGAACCACACTGCCACGCACTTATTGCAGTGGGCTCTGCAGCAGGTTCTTGGCAAATCGGTATCTCAACAAGGTAGCTTCGTTGGCCCTGACTATCTGAGATTCGACTTTACATACCCTAAGGCTCTGACGCCGCAGGAACTGAAAGAGGTCGAGAACTTAGTTAGAGAAAAAATCTCGGCTGACCTGCCTGTGAGCTGGGAGGTAATGCCGAGAGACGAGGCCGAAAAACTCGGCGCGATGGCACTTTTCGGCGAAAAATACGGAAACGAAGTCAGGGTAGTTGGTATCGGTGCTGATGGTCAGGAACAAATAAATGGCGCCTTAAGTAAGGAATTCTGCGGCGGTACACATGTCGACAGGCTCGGTTCTATCGGTGGCTTCAAAATAATAAAGGAAGAAAGTATCTCAGCAGGCGTCCGTAGAATCACCGCACTAACCAGCTCAGCCCTTACCACCTACCTCGAAAAAGCAAGTGACATCGTAGACGACCTCTCAAAGATGCTGAAAGTTCCAGCCGAGGCGTTGGTTGAGAGAGCCTCTCAATTAATAAATGATAACAAAGAGCTTGCTAAGAAACTCAAGGCAGCCTCAAAGGTCTCCGGCTCAGATGTTATGGCCGAGGCAAAAAAGCTGTTGGAGCACTGCGAAAAAATCGGCGGGACCTCTCTCGTAATTGGCCGACTTACCACAATCTCAGTCGAGCAGGCGCGGGAGGCAGTCGACATGCTCAAGAAACGAGCGAAGTCTGCGGCTATCGTTCTTGGCTTTGAAGACGATGGCAAAGCAACACTCCTTGTGGGCGTAACCGATGATCTGGTCAAAAAGGGCCTAAAGGCTGGCGACATAGTCAAGACAATCGCGCCAATTATCGACGGTGGTGGAGGAGGCCGACCTCAAATGGCCCAGGCCGGTGGAAAGAATCCAGCTAAAATTGACGATGCCCTTGCCAAAGCCATCGAGATAATAAAAGAAAAGTTGACCAGCACCTAAAAATCCACTTCCTCGCGAACCCAAAGGAAAGACAGGATTTGAAAACAGTTGCAAGAATAGCCTTTGTTCGCAACTGAACTCAGACCACTCCAATTGATCGATATTTTGCTTTATCCCTTAAGTGCTACGGGCATAATTCACCTGGCAATTTTTAGTTCCTATGGAACGCGGACAAATGGTAACATTTTTTCCTCCTACATGAAGAAAATCAGCATATCTGCGTCCTTTTTAGTAGAGCTATTTGGTACAATATGTGTAGATAACCACTGTCCGGCCTTAGTAAACATACTGCATCTTAGGCAAATGGTGAGTTTATGATCTGCTTTAGCTGCGAAAACTGCGGTCGAAAGCTGAAAATTGCTGACACCTTCGCGGGCAAAAAAGTCAGATGTCCGAAATGTAAAAACGCGATCACCGTCCCGGAGGCCCCACCGCCAAAGCCGGCCCAAGCACGAAAGGTCTCTAAGACAGATTCAAAAATAACCGGCTACGATTTGACTCTCTTAGATGCTCCTGACGACAGGGTGCAAACACAAGTTACCAGCAGGAGCCTTAATTCAGTCCCACAGAATGAAACTGAATTAGAACAAGAAAGTACAACCGAAGAAACAGAAATCCCCGGTGAGCGAACTTTACCCTGGATCATCGATATATTTTTGTATCCTATAAGTAAACCCGGTTTAATAATGCTCGGCCTTATCATTATAGTGCCATTATTCATAAAGATTCTCGGAAAGACACTTTCCTACGCTGCGTTAGGATTCCCACCTTTGCTTATTGCGGCCGCGATCGTTGCAATTGGAGGTATCTTTATAAGGGTAATTCTTTACATGTATTTCTATTGGTACTTTTGTGAATGTATCCGTGACAGCGCATCTGGCTGGTCGCGTGCACCTGAGACAATAGGCGATGCTCCCGGGTTGGGAGATATGTTATCACGATTGCTAAGGACGCTTGCTTGTCTGGCTGTTTTCTTTGTACCGGTTATTATACGATTTCAATACAACAGGACAATTGATTCAGTTTTTTGGTTTTTGTTGGGTTATGCGGTTTTCTTTTTCCCGATGGGTTTATTGGCTGTCGTTATGTTCGATTCTGTTTCTGGCCTTAATCCTGTCTTGCTCATTGGCTCGATACTCAGTACGTTTCTTCGATACTGCGGGCTGATTTTGATTTTGGTTTTTGGTGCGGCTGTGCTGATTCTTAAGGCTGCACCCAACACGCAGGGAGCACCCGTTTTGGCTTTTCTTCTTCGTTGTACTTGTATCTATCTGGTGTTGGTCGGGGCCCACCTACTCGGGCGCTTTTACTGGCGTTATCAGAAAAACCTCAACTGGGAAGTGTAAGAGTCTAACCTTGTTGCCTGATGCGGATGCTCTTAGCGTGAGCATCAAGGCCTTCGACCTCAGCCAGGCGAACGATGTCCTCCGCACTTGCAGCTAATTGCTGTTTATCATATTCGATTATACTCGTTGACTTTACAAAATCATTGGCACTTAACGCGCTGGCAAACAATGCTGATTTGCCCGTCGGCAGTGTATGACTTGGCCCAGCCCAATAGTCCCCTACCGCTACAGGTGTGTAAGGGCCTATGAAGATCGCCCCGGCATTGTTTATCTTATCAGCGATTTCTCTGCTTTTTGCACCACATTGAATCTGCAGATGCTCAACCGCAAATTCGTCTGCCATCTCAACAGCATGATCCAAGTCGTTAAATACAGCAATTCCGCTGAATTTCTTTAAGCACTCCGTTGTTCCTTCTGATCGGTCCAACTTCTTTACTTGTGTCTTCAGTTCGTCAAGAACTTTCTCTGCAAGCTCTTGAGAGTCTGTAAATAGAAATGCACAGCCCGGGTCGTGCTCTGCCTGACTTAACATATCCGCAGCCACCCAGGCAGGGTATGCTTCATCGTTTGCGATTATCAAGACTTCACTCGGGCCTGCTATAAAATCAATCCCAACGCCGGCAGAAACCAAGTTCTTGGCTGTCTGTACCCACTGATTTCCCGGCCCAACTATTTTGTCTACTACGCGAATTGTTTCAGTGCCATATGTGAGTGCTGCTACCGCTTGTGCGCCACCTATTCTGTAGACTTCTTCGATTCCCAATTCATAACAGACCGCTAAAATTGTGGGATGAATGCTGCGATTGTATCTGGGCGGTGAAACCACCACGATTTCCTTTACACCTGCTACCTGTGCCGGTACCGCCGTCATTACTACTGTAGAAGGCAACGGCGCAGAAGCTCCCGGTACACAAATGCCAACTCTCTTGATGGGTGTGTATTTTATTCCAGGATGTTTAAAGTTACCTATGAAGATTTCGGTCTGATACTTCCTCACATTTTCAATTGCCTGACGAATCGATTTCAGAAGCTCTTCGTTTATTTCTTCGTGAGCTTTTTCCAGTTCTTTCTTCGAAATCCGGAACTGCCCAGGTGCCAGCTTGACCCCATCAAACTTTTCCGTATATTCCACTACAGCCTTATCTCTCTCTATAATAACCTTAGTAAGAATCGCTTCCACTTTCTGTTTGTTTTCGATATGAAGCTCACCAAACCCAAAGTGCGATAATCCAGTTTTTGAAAGGGAAAAGTTCCTCAACCTATTTTTGAAACCCGGTTGTTTGTATGAGATGAGAATCTTGTCGAGTTCCTGGTTCATTGATTCATCCTTTACCCCGTTAGAAATTCTCCCTGCTGTCCCACAGCATTACCCGGGGCCGTCTTATGCTACGGGATTTGTATTATATTATCACCCCGTTATGCAATTTCTAACGAGGTTTATCTATCGAAGTTTCCATGGCTGTAAATTCGTGTGGTCTTGTGGAGCAGCAGATACTTTTGCCCCTTATACTCTGTTACAATCCCCGCCACTTTGAATCGGACCGGCTCGGGCAGAAGAGATTGTAGCCATTCTGTCGATTCAAGGGCCTTGCAAGGCAAAAGCCCAAGCTGAGCTGGATTGACATTTCTGCCAAAAGCATCAAAGACAAAATAGTATTGCGTATTTGTTTTTACATCGTATGCGTCATGTACTATATCCGTCGAGATCGAGCCTATTCTGTCAATAAGGACCATGTCTTGCTTGTGTGCTTGCCGCTCCGTAGGCCTCATTGAATTAATTCTGGGTCCGGCCCGCAGTTGAGCGGTGACCTCACTCGGTATTTCCAGATCGTCGGTACGCCTCTGAGTATCGTCAGACTTTGTGCGTTGCGTTTGCTGCGAAGCTTTGGCTCCAATCTTTATTTCCGATCTTGCCTGCTCAGGTTCTTTGGGCTTGGTCAGAGGAAGAAAGTAAACAGGAAAAATGAAATTCTCACCTCTGTAGCATGTAGTCTTACCCCATAGTCGATAGTTCGCCACAGAACGCTTATTAGCATCAGATATCATTCTTTCGAGTGTCGCCGAGGGTAGAATCTGTAGCTTCATGTCCTTTCCAACAGTAGCTTTGCCGTCACTCACGTCAGAATCAAACTGGAAAAAACATGCGTCGTTCTGGTCCGACACGGATAGCTCCCCATCGATCCCTTTAAGCACGAAACCCTCGCGCAATAGCCGCTGGTTTGGTTTACCTGGGCTCAAACTGGATTGCGCCAGACCAGCGCCCATGGAAAATAACAAAATCAAAATCGTAAGTCTCTTACTCATCAAAAAGCTCAACCTAATTCTCCATAGCTTTTCAATCGATTGGTGTCATTCCCGCGAAAGCGGGAATCCAAACCCCCATAGGCTATGGATTCCGCATCAAAGCTTGCCCTGAGCGCCGCCGAATGGGTGCGGAATGACAACCTATCAAATCCTATGCGACTAAGTATAATGCTCTACAATCAATCTAACTGCCTCTTCGGGCTGGTCTACCCGTTGTACGTATTGACTGCTGCCCGGGTCATCACTCGCGATCAAATCCACAAGAGGCCCCCAGAATCCACCTACCAGTATAATCGGCTTATCAGCTTCGAGAAAGCCCTTGTTTTTCAATTCCCAGACCTTTGCCAGTTCCAACAGAGTTCCTGTACCGCCGGGCAAAACAATATATCCTCGCCCCAGTCTTATGAGCGTGTCGAGTCGTTCATCAAGAGATTCAGTGATTATCTCCTTTGTGACATATTGGTTGGCTTTGCTTGCCTTAAAAGCCGAGCAAGTAACACCGATAATTCTACCACCAGCTTTGGCCGCACCTTTAGCTGCAGCGAGCATTGTCCCGCCGTATCCGCCGTTGACAACGGCAAAACCTGCCTGCGCCAGAACCCTACCCGTTTTGTATGCCAAAATATAAGCTGAATCGCCGGGCTTAGCTCTGCCGGTGCCAAAAATGGTTATTGTTTTTTCATTCATTTGTTCTTAATGTTCAGGGTCAAAGGGACTAAGAAACAAAGGCACAGAGGAACAAAGTTATTTATTTCGTTTATCATTTAACACTTTGGTTAGACTACTGAGCATTCGTTCTATTTCTCTGCTTGATTCATAAAGTTTATCAAAGCTGTTTTTGTTCAAATACCGTAAATTCAAACAGATCTCCAACTGGGTCTGCAATTCGTACAAAGAACCAGTTGCAATATGCAGAGAACGAATATAATCATTAGTCGAGTTTCTGCCATAACCCTCTGCGATATTACTAGGGATTGAAACAGCACAACGTCTAATCTGGGAGGTCAATCCATATATCTCATCCTTGGGAAATGATTTTGACGCCTTATATATGTCTGTCACTAAAACCATCGATTTTTGCCAAACAAGCAAGTCCCTATATGTTCTTATTTTTGTCATCAAGGATTCTATTTACTCGTAATCACCAAAAGGACTTCGAAGTGTGAGTGCTCTTCAGCTTACTGGTCTTTGTTAAGAACCGGGTGTTTTCCTAAGAGAGCTCACCAACTTGATATACCCACGAGATTTCAGAATTAGGTCCTCTTTCAACATCTTCGAAATCAAGCTTCGTTTGAATTAGCTTTACCCCAACCTTTCCAAAAATTAGGCCTGCACCTACCAACATACCTAAGACAGGGTGACCTGCATATGTGAAGCTTCCAACTATACCAGATGCGCCAGCTAAGTGTTTAGCGTCCAATGTTTCTTCAATAGTACCAATTACAGTTTTTATGCCATGTTTCTTTATTGCCCACTCATAATCCTCCAGTTTCATAGCTATATCATCTTGAATAAACGCTCGTGATTTCCCAACCATATCTTTATCAAGCCAGTGAAGCAAACGTCTATATTTTTGCTTATTTTCGTTATCTTTACGAAATTCTATTACTTGTTCCCATGTTAATTGTTTTTCATCGACAATATCAAGATTAGACAATGTGGTCACAATAATTTCACGGTCTCCTGGTTGGTACATCCTGTTCCTTTGTTCAATAAAATCAAAGATCGGAAACATATAAATACGATGTCTTTTTGAAAAACTTTTAGCAATATCTCTAAACGTTGCAGCTAGGCCGTAATCTGTACCGGCCCGAAGCATTTCTAATTTCTTTTCTTCAGGGCCAACCATTGCGACAATAGGAGCTCTACCGGTTTTTATATTGTAATCCGCTGCCAATCCTTTTCCACTTACCTCTGCTTGGGTTCCACCCCAGCACCTGATAGACCGAGGAACAATACCATCTGACGCTCCCCATACCCGATCATAACATAGAGCCGCTGTTTTGGGTTTAAGAGCAATCGCAGCAGTCTCAACTTCTGAAGGCAATAAAAGTCTTTCTTCCATTTCGCAAGAATACTTCCCGTTTCCCTTTTAATTTTTCCCTTTTCTACTCTGTGCCTCTGTGCCTTTGCTCCTCTGTGCCTCTGTGCCTTTGCTCCTCTGTGCCTTTGCTCCTTTTTGTGTGTAGTTCAAGAGCCCGCTCGAGAGCAAAATATCCCTTTCTCTATCAGACAGCTCAAGCCTGCCTACAAATTCAAAAGAGTTAGTCGTATCAGCTATTTTTATTTCATTACTATTTTTTATTGCTTTTAGCAGGTTCTCGATGATCAGTTCATCATCAGCCTTGATCTTGTCATAATCAGCCGGCTCAGCAAACTCTATAGGAACAATGCAAAAATTGATCAAATTCGCTTTGTGAATTCGCTCAATGCTTTTTGCGATAACTGCCCGAATTCCAAGATTCATTGGACAAAGTGCGGCATGTTCCCGAGACGAGCCTTGGCCGTAACTTTCGCCTGCAACGACGATGCCGGCAATATTGCTTTTCTTCAGCTTCAGAGCTCGGTCAGCAAAGGTTGGCTTGCCCTGCTCGTTAAAGCTATTGAAAACCACCTTTGCGTATTCAGGCACATTAGAGCGCAATTTCAAATAAGTACCCGCCGGCATAATATGGTCGGTCGTTATTTTGTCACCACACTTAATCAAGACTTTACCATTTAATTTTTTTGGCAGTGGCGGCGGTGGTTCAGGCACAACGATACTCTGGCCGCGAATAACTTCTACCCTGGCAGCTTCTTGTTCACTCAATGGCGGCTCGATCATATTGTCATTGATAATGAACTCATGCGGCATCTCTATTCTCGGGTATTCTATCCCAAGCAATCGTGGCAAATCACGTGGGTCGGTAATCCTGCCGGTAAGAGCCGAGGCAACCGCTGTCTCAGAGCTGACAAGATATACTTGATCGTTAGGTGTTCCACTTCTGCCGGCAAAATTCCTATTGAATGTGCGAAGACTAATTACTCCTTCTGCCGGTGAAAAACCCTGGCCTATACAAGGCCCACAAGCCGACTCTAAAATCCTGGCACCTGCTGAAATCATATCCGCCAGTTCACCATTGTCCGCAAGCATGTTCAAAACTTCTCTGCTACCCGGAGCTATACCTAATTCGACGGTGCTATCGATACGTCTGCCCTGCAGCACTTGTGCGACCATCATCAGGTCTGCATAGCTCGAATTGGTACAACTGCCAATAGCTACCTGCCCGATCTCAGCTCCGGCAATATCTTTAACACACTTGACGTTATCCGGCGACGATGGACACGCAGCTATCGGCTCAAGCTCAGCCATGTTTATCTCGATAACACGGTCGTATTTAGCACCCGCATCAGCGACCAATGGCCGATAGTCCTGTGCGCGTTTTTGGGCGGTAAGAAAGTTCTTGGTTTGCTCGTCGCTGGGGAAGATGCTGGTGGTAACACCCAGCTCAGCACCCATATTGGTTATCGTTGCCCGCTGGGGCACAGTGAGTTGCTCAACACCTTTGCCGAAATATTCAACCGCCCAGCCGACATTACCTTTTGTTGTAAGAATGCTCAGGAGCTTGAAAATGACATCCTTGGCGGCCACCCAGTCATCGAGTTTGCCGATAAGTTTTACGCCCAGCACTTTCGGGCATCGCAGATAAAACGGCTCGCCTGCCATCGCCACCGCTACATCCAAGCCGCCGGCCCCGATTGCCAGCATTCCAATACCGCCAGCGGTCGGCGTATGTGAATCACTGCCTAATAGCGTGGCACCAGGTCTGCCAAACCTCTCAATATGGACCTGATGACAAATACCATTGCCCGCACGCGAGTGATAAACGCCGCACTTTGCAGCTATTGTTTGCAGGTACAAGTGGTCATTATGATTTTCCGGCCCGAAGCCGGCCATGTTGTGGTCAATATAGCTCACCGACAGTTCGGTCTTAACTCGGCTTGCTCCCATCGACTCGTATAGCAAAAATGCAGTCGTTCCGGTAGCATCTTGCGTGAGCGTTTGATCAATCCGAATGCCAATCTGCTCACCGGCAGCGAGTTTGCCGTTAACAAGGTGCTCAGCAATTATTTTATAAACAAGTGTTTGTCCCAATTTTCGCACTCCTAAGTACAAATGAAACTACACTTTAACATAAACAGCAGGCAAAGCAAATACTACAAACGAGGAATTTCACTGACTCACGAACAAGTCTTATGTACAAAAAAAACGGCCTTGTGTGATTGAACACAAGGCCGTCCATAAACAATCTTGCAGGGACTATCTCAATCAACTCTAATTAGAACACACCATGTACAATATAATTATACGCTCGCCGGTGCGGCAGGTCACCAATCGCGTACAATCACACCCACCTGGCCAACGTAGTATTGCTCCGAGTCTTTCACTTTTAGTGTCTGACCGTCCCTTCTACATCGTGTACCAGGAACGAGTCCTTCCTGCAGCCGGGCAAACTTTGAAAGGCAATTGGTCCCTCGCCTATAGGTGAACCTACTTGACTGCCCGATATAACATAAGTATAAATGTTATCATCCTCAACGCCACAGTAAGCCCGTTTCTCAAAATTCACGTGACTATCCAGGAACAATACATTTTGACCATCCTCTTGATGAGCATTTGCATTGCCATAGCGGGCCTGGTCCTGCGTGCCGTTGTACGGGTTCATGTCCGGCGTGAATGGGCCACCATCAGTAGTTGACCCTCGGAAAGGTTTGGCCTCAGCAGCCGGCGATTCAATCCAGGGATTTCGGTCTGCTGCGACTGCCAGACCCGGTTCACTGGAGGTTGTCAAAGAATACTGGCTGTACGGATGATGGTACGCGTAGCTACAATGGGTCGTTGCCGGATCACCCGCAGAACGACCACTACCTCCAAAATCCCAGGCATCAATGAGTTCTTCGCATTCGGAATTGCGGTTCTGATAGTCAACGAGCTTAAACTCCGTAGTACCGGCGTCACCCTTACAGATAAACGACTTGGGCGTCACTTCGGCGTACTTTACCAAAAGATAAAAGCTGGAGGAAACTGTTGCGGTACCGCCGGTACCATCTGTAGATAAGCTATATGCTGTGAACCTGTCTTCGGCATCCCACGTTACCGTTCCGCCCCAATCCGTGTCCCTGCCGCCTGCCCGGGGAAGCTCATCATCGTAGTCATTAGCGTAGATCAGCATCGCCTTTCCGATGCCTGAGAGGTTCGTACCGCAGACCATTCTAAAGGCAATCTGCCGGACCCTCGACAATGCGGGCATAAGGATGCCCATCAGCAGAGCTATGATCGCGATAACGACCAAAAGCTCAACCAGTGTGAAGCCTTTGCGTTCCATTTTTCTGCCCTTTCAGTGTTTCAAGATTTGCGGTTCCGGCTGTCCTCAGGTACGATTAAGCTCAATTTTGATAAATAAGTGCGATTGCATGACTGCAAGCTACTCGGACCGGTGCCCGGTCCAAAACGACAGTCCCTGCCACAAAACAATCCAAAACGCCATACACTGCTTTTCCCGCAAATCCTATCAGTTAGTCATGTTCACCTGAGAACCGCCGGTAAGAACAAATCGGCGCAAACCGACTTTATCTAATTACAGGCAATTCAAGCAGTACCGGCTGTGATCAAAATCTATGTCGCCCAAGAATGCACTTCAAGCACGTAAAGCTCACGTCTCTTAGGCAGGCAGACTCAAAATGAAATGGAGATTGATATGATAACGACTTAGACTATAATGTTGCTTTCAAGCCCACCTATACTTGCTATCAGCGCCGGCACAAACCTAACTCACGTAGAGATAGGCCCATTATAAAGCCTTGATTGTCAAAGAGCCGTGTTGTTACGGCAGATAGGCTCATAAAAGGAATGAATACTACTATGACATATAAGAGCAATTCAGATTATAATTAGTCGCACAAACCTACCTGTCCAACAACACAAATATCTACATTAGCCATCATTTGTTAAGAACAATCTCATTCGCTCTGCAAAAAGTTTTCTAACAATCCTGTCCTATAGTTACTACGTTATTTCTTATTCCTTGGTTCACACAGGCCTGTGCCTCGTAAAACCAAAGCCGTAAGAAAAGAAAGCGGCCCCATGCCCCACCGCACAAGGCCGCTTACAAGACACATTCATAGACGACTTCTCCGTCGGCTTACCGTCTGGTCGCTGTCGTCGCCTCGGCATCGTGTACCACGAGCGAGTCCTTCCTGCAGCCGGGCAAACTTTGAAAGGCAATTGGTCCCTCGCCTATGGGTGAGCCTACCTGGCTGCCCGATATAACATACGTGTAAATGTTATCGTCCTCAACGCTACAGTAAGCCCGTTTCTCAAAACTCACGTGACTATCCAGGAACAATACATTTTGACCGTCCTCTTGATGAGCATTTGCATTGCCATAGCGGGCCTGGTCCGCCGTGCCGTTGTATGGGGTCATGTCCGGCGTGAATGGGCCACCATCAGCAGCTGACCCTCTAAAAGGTTTGGCATCAGCAGCCGGCGATTCAATCCAGGGATTTCGGTCTGCTGCGACTGCCATACCCGGTTCGCTGGAAGTTGTCAAAGAATACTGGCTGTACGGATGATGGTACGCGTAGCTACAATGGGTCGTTGCCGGATCACCCGGCTGACCTCCGAAATCCCAGGCATCGATGAGCTCTTCGCATTCGGCATTGCGGTTAGGATAGTCAACGAGCTTGAACTCGTTCGTCCCTGCGTCACCCTTACAGATAAACGACTTGGGCGTTACCTCCGCATACTTTACCAGAAGATAAAAGCTGGAGGTTACTGTTGCGGTACCGCTGGTACCATCTGCAGATAAGCTATATGCTGTGAACCTGTCAGCAGCATCCCACGTTACCGGTCCACCCCACTCTGTGTCCCTACCACCTGCCCGGGGAAGCTCATCATCGTAGTCATTGGCGTAGATCAGCATTGCCTTTCCGATACCTGAGAGGTTCGTCCCGCAGGTCATTCTAAAGGCAATCTGCCTGACCCTCGACAGTGCAGGCATAAGTATGCCCATCAGCAGAGCTATGATCGCGATCACGACCAGAAGCTCGACTAATGTAAAACCTCTTTTCTTCATAATAACGCTCTCCTTTCAACTGATGGAAAATTCGCGAGGCCGACCACTTTCAGGCCCACCACTGCGGTTTAGGCTTTATTGGATAAATACCTGTTGCCAAAAACACAAACAGCCAAAAACGTACTCCCCGCGAACCATCATAATGAGTATGTTACTTCCGCCTGATAACGGCCGGTCTAATTTCACAAAACTTTTTTCAACTGGATTTGGATTGTACACACACATAATTACAGAAGTACAAAGATTTTAGGCAAAAAGCCTTAAGCCGAACAACTAACATATTTTTATTTTCGGCAGGTAGGTTCAGGGTATGAAGAAAAAAGCAAAATATGATGACGGTTTAAGTTATTATAATTAAATTTCTCAAACCCACCTAATTCTTATTTTATGTTAGCATCGAGATAACTCTCTGTCAAATAAATTTCGTCAATTCTTCCAACTTCCTTGAAATTTCTTTAAATTTGCTTAACATTCGCTTTTTCAGGACTAAAAGGGTAGGTATGATTATTAGAGAAACTCACAAAAAAGTAGAAAAACTGTTAAAAAAACACAGCCAGGAACACCTTTTACGATTTTGGAGCGAACTGAGCCTACCTCAGAAACAAGACTTGTTGGCTCAGATAGAAAAACTAAATTTTGATAAAATTGATGAATGGGCGGCCAATCTCGTCAAAAAAAGCACTTCTGCCCCGATGCACAGGGAATACGCCCCACCGGCATTCTATAGTGCCAATCCAGCCGACGCAAAACACGAACGCAAGTATGCCCAGGCCATTGAATTGGGCAAAAAACTGATAACAGCAGGCAAGGTGGCGGCATTCGTGGTAGCCGGTGGACAGGGAACCCGGCTAAAATTCGATGGTCCAAAGGGCAATTTTCCCATTAGCCCGGTTAAAAATAAGACCTTCTTCCAAATTTTCGCAGAAACCATCGCTGCAGCATCAAAAAAATATCAAACCGACTGTCCATGGTACATTATGACCAGTCCGCAGAACCACGCCGAAACAACGGATATCTTTCGCTCAAATAACCACTATGGCTTGGATCCTAAGAACGTATTCATATTCCAGCAGGGTAGTCTGCCGAACTTTGATCTCGATGGAAAAATCTTATTGGCTGACAAAGCCGCTATCAGCCGATCCCCTGATGGCCATGGAGGAAGTCTAAAAGCACTTTACCGAAGCGGTGCCCTTGAGGATATGCAAAAGCGAGGGGTCGAATTCATAAGTTACTGGCAAATTGATAATGCTCTGATTAACATTTTCGATCCGTTATTCATTGGGTTGCATGCCCTTGATAATGCCGAGATGTCAGCTAAGACAGCCATAAAAACAGGCCCAAAAGAAAAGGTTGGAAACTTCTGTCTCGTTGACGGTAAAGTAACTGTCATTGAATACAGCGACCTTCCTGACGATCTGGCTGAGAAGCGAAATCCCGATGGCTCACTGGTATTCAAGCTCGGTAGCATTGCAATCCACATCATTAGCACGAGCTTTGTAGAAAGGCTGAATGCTCATGGTTTTGCGCTACCCTTGCACAGAGCCGTTAAAGTAATCCCCCATATTGACCAGAAGGGCAGGTTCATTAAGCCCACCGAACCAAACGGAGTGAAGCTCGAAACATTCGTGTTCGATGCACTGCCGCTGGCATCAAAGGCAATGATTCTGGAAACAATCCGGAGTCAGGAGTTCGCCCCAACAAAGAATCTCACCGGCGTCGATAGCGTCGAGACTACGAGGCAGATGATGGTCGCCCGTGCAGCCGACTGGCTCGAATCCGCAGGGATTAATATTCCCAAAAAACCGGACGGCTCGGTAGATTGCATTATAGAAATCGCCCCAAGCTTCACGCTATACAAAGATGACATCAGGGAAAATATGAACCAGATCCCCGCAATCAAACCGAATGATAAAGTTTATCTTGAGTGAACCAACTTTGTGCCACGTCTGAGGGTCGGGTGAAGATTATTATTCCGATAGCAGCAAAGAATCTTACCTGCAAAGAACAGATTCTTAGCCTGCGGAAAGTGTGCTTCTGCGATTGATTATTGATTATTTTTTCCACACATTACTATGACTATACTTTGCCTCTTTGTGCCTTTGCCCCTTTATCAAGAGGATTCCGCAGAAAGGATGAACGTCATGCGGGTAAGGGTCAGAGAATCCATTTGCGCTTGATGTTACGCAGGCTTAACGCAAACAGGCCGGCGCAGAACGCAGCGAGAATGGACAAGTCGAGAGCGTAAGGCATGGTATTGCCGGCGTGAACGGCCCCGTGCAGAACGTCAACGCCATAGGTTAGAGGCAGTACGTAAGATAAGGGTCGCAGAAACACAGGCAGCTTCTCGATGGGGAAAAATAAGCCGCACAGAAAAATCATGGGAAAACGAAAAAAGTTGGAGAAAGTCTGGGCCTCGAACACCTCCCTAACCGCAACAGCGATGAAAAGACCCAAAAAGGCCGAAGCCACAGCGATCATAACAACAGCAGAGAAAAAAAGACACCAGAGCACTCCAGACAAATTGACCAGAAGCGCAGCTATTGCAACCGGTACGAATGCGTTAGCCACACCAAAAAGAATGGCTCCGCCAGTTTTTGCCAGCATCAAGAGCTCGAGCGGGATAGGGGCAAGCAGCAAGCGCTCGAACGAACGGTTTTTCTTCTCAAAGGTTACTGTCACCGACAACATTGAGGTGGTCCCAAACAGGATTGAAAAGGCCACCAAACCGGGAAGCAAAGATAAGACGCTTTCCAGGCCTCTTCCAGACTTGATTAAGAACATACCTATCCAAGCAATAGGAAAAATCAATCCCCAACTGATATTGGGCGGCTTGAGGTAGTAGGTCCGCATGTCCTTGACCAGGATGCTCCAAAAGGCAATCCACTTTTTCATGCACCACCTCCGGCCTTTTCCTTCCACATGGCTTCCGCCTCGACACCCGTGATCCGGACGAAGACATCTTCTAACGAAGGCCGCACCCTTCGGGCTTCGGCCACTTCAATACCGCGATCCTCCAGAAATCGCACCAGCGGGCCAACCTTGATCGGCTCCAAAGACTCGACACGTATTTGCCCGTTGGAAATGAATTCGAAAATCAGATGGCCAAATACAGAAGAAAGCTCCTCACACAAGACCGGCTGGGCAGCCGAGAGAAAAAGCAACATCGTGTGCTTTTGCTGGGTAGGCTGCATAAGTTCAGCCACCGTATCGATCCGGATGACGCGCCCGAAGACGATGAAAGCGATGCGATCACAGAGCCGTTCAGCTTCCTCAATGTAGTGGGTGGTCAGAAAGACAGTTATTCCGGCCCGGTGCAGGTCAGCGATGAGCTGGCGAATCTGTCTGGCACCTGCCACATCGATACCTGTGGTAGGCTCGTCCAGGAACAGTATTTCGGGTCTGTGGATGATTCCAGCGGCGATAGTGAGCTTGCGTTTCATGCCCCTGGAATAGCCGCCAAATTTTCGGTTTGCCGCCTGGGCCAGATCGAATGTATCCAGAAGCTCACGGGCACGCGCTTTGCGCTCGGCCTTACCCATACCATAGAGGGCCGCACAGAAACACAAGTTCTCAAAACCCGTCAATTCAGGATAAAGATTGCTTTCATCCGGGACGACACCGATCAAGTGTTGGGCCGCTTTGGGATTATCCTTGCAGTCAATACCGCTGATTCGGATCGTCCCGGCGTCCGGCCGGGCCAGGCCGGTGAGCATGTTGATCGTTGTGGTCTTGCCCGCACCATTGGGCCCAAGAAAGCCGAACAATTCACCTCGACGGACGCTAAACGAAATTCCGTCGACCGCGGTCACATCGGCGAAACGTTTGCGCAACCCAGCAACCTCAACGGTCGGTACAAAAACTTCACCCGGTACCATCCCGTCATTCTGCATTTACGCTTGTTTCTGAATAGAGGATTCGGTGAGCTAAAAAAACCACCTATTTGAACTCAACACCCCAGATGCTCTCCTTTAAAGCATATCTCCTATCATGCTTTTGGCCCATGCAAGCCAAAACATAACCTGCTATAGGCTATCTGAAATACCATAAATTAGACAATGTCAGGCAAAGAACCAGAGGGCTCAAAATCCACGACGCTAATTTTCGCCTTTTTCACTTCGTGTAGAACCGGTGCACGGTTACTGTCTGGTATTTCTGGCCCGGTTCAAGAACAACGGAAGGAAATTCGGGCTTATTCGGTGAATCCGGGAAATGCTGAGTCTCCAGGCAGAATCCATAGTGCTTATTGTAAACCTTGCCGGCTTTACCCTTTATCGTACCGTCGAGGAAGTTGCCCGAATAAAATTGTACGCCTGGCTCGACGGTGTGTATTTCCAAAACTCGACCGCTCGTAGGCTCGTATACACGCGCACAAAGAGAAAGCCCTGTGCCAGTCCTGTTTAAGACGTAGTTGTGGTCATAGCCACCTGGAACCTGGTCAATCCGAGAACCGATCGGCATAGGCTCTGTGAAATCCATCGGTGAATCTTTAACACTTCTGTTTTCGCCGGTCGGTATTAAACCCTCGTCAACAACGGTATATTTATCCGCGTTGATCATGAGCTCATGGCTAAGAATGTCACCGCTGCCCTGTCCTGCAAGGTTCCAATATGTGTGATTAGTCAGATTAACAACGGTTGGCTTGTCCGTTATAGCTTCGTAGTTTATCTTTAGCTCATTATCATTGTTCAGGGTGTATGTGACAACACAGGCCAGGTTGCCTGGGTATCCTTCTTCACCATCCTTGCTCATATAAGTCAACTTCACCCCCACTTCGTCGGAGGTTTGTATTTGCTCGGCCTCCCAGAGCACCTTGTCGAAACCTTTAATGCCCCCATGGAGGTGGTTCGGCCCATTGTTTGCTGCAAGTTTGTACTCAACACCGTTTAGCGTAAACTTAGCCCCACCTATACGATTTCCATAGCGCCCGACGGTAACTCCGAAATAGGGGTGGTCTGTAAAATATCCGTCGAGCGTATCAAAACCAAGGGCTACATCAGCTAATTTACCCTGCCGATCAGGCAACTGAAGCGAGACCAGAATCGCACCGTAGCTACTGATCCTCGCTCGTATACCATTCGCATTAGTAAGTGTGTACAAATCAACCTGCTTACCATCGGGCGTTTTCCCAAAAGATTCCTTTGTAATACTCATTTTGGCCTGCTCCTTTACTTCAGTGGACTTTTCTGCGGTTTCGGTTTTCCCTTTGCAGTTTAACACAAACAGAATAACTGCGGCTAATAAAAACGCAAAACCAATCTTCGTTTTCTCTTTCATTTTTCGCTCTCCATGAATTACTAACCTGCTGAGACGTTCACCAAACTGCCCAAAAGCTTATCCTTATCAAGATTAATTGTCAAAAAAATTTGTTTTTACCACACATTTTCGGTGCCCGATTGATTTTCATTGCAAAACAGTCTTTTTACAGATAACCTAATCAGAAATATCCCGTCAGCCGCACCCCTTAGGGGCGGCTCAGGCACAACTTACGACAGAGGGTATAGTCACAAAAGGCTTTTTGACTTTCTTGAGAAAATCATGTGGCTAAAACATACCAAACCAATCTTTTGCCAGAGCAAAGCAACGATTTTCCTGCTGATATTGCTTGTAGCGCTTTTAACCGCCGCTGCAAAAGCAGACTACCAGCCCATCCAAGGCCCTCTTATGACACGATGGTCAAAACAGATCCCAGCGGACAATGCGCACAAGGACTACCCTCGGCCGCAACTTGTACGCAGGCACTGGCTGAGCTTGAATGGAATATGGGAATACGCTATTCGGCCCAAAGATGAGACACAGCCACAAGAATTCGATGGACAGATTCTCGTACCCTTTCCAGTCGAGTCGGCTTTGTCAGGCGTGATGAAATCTGTCGGCGAGGAAAACCATCTTTGGTATCGAAGAACCTTCAAGGTACCCAAGAGGTGGTTGGAGACACCGCGACCCCCGCTATTGGCTTTCCCTCAGCCTGTTCCGAAACGCATACTACTGCACTTCGGCGCTGTGGATTGGCAAGCGTGCGTCTGGGTTAACGGCCATAAGCTCGGTGCACACCACGGTGGATACGACCCGTTCACATTCGACATAACCGATGCACTAAATGATACGGGCACACAGGAAATCGTGGTCTCGGCATATGACCCGACAGACACAGGATTTCAGCCACGTGGCAAGCAGGTAAGAAAACCCCACGGCATCTGGTATACAGCAGTGACCGGAATATGGCAAACGGTTTGGTTGGAATCTGTGCCTGAGGTGTATATCAGAGAGCTGAGAATAACTCCAGATATCGACAGTAAGATGGTGCGTGTTATCGCCGAATGCTCGGACGATCCGAATGGCTATATTGTCGAGGCTCAGGTAAATGAAGGGTGGTTTCAGAAAGCTAAAGGAAAGGGCCAGGCTGGTGAGCAAATTGAATTGTTTATCAAAAAACCCAAGCTGTGGTCGCCCGATTCGCCATTTCTATACGACCTGAAAGTGACATTGAAAAACGAACAAGGCAGAAAGGTTGACGCTGTGGGTAGCTACTTTGGCATGCGCAAAATCTCCTTGGGCAAAGATGAGAAAGGCGTCACGCGATTGTTCTTGAATAACAAACCTGTATTTCAGTTTGGTACGCTCGATCAGGGCTGGTGGCCGGATGGGCTATACACGGCACCGACGGATAAGGCTCTACGGTACGATATCGAAGTGATAAAAAAACTCGGCTGCAACATGATGCGCAAGCATGTAAAAGTTGAGCCGGACAGATTCTATTATTGGTGCGATAAGCTCGGCCTGATGGTCTGGCAGGATATGCCTAATGGTGACAGGCATATAAGAGATAATGAGCCTGACCTTAAGCGCAGCGAAGAATCAGCACGACAGTTCGAGTTGGAGTTGACACGTGTAATTGAGTCATTGCGAAATCATCCTTCGATTGTGATGTGGGTTCCATTCAACGAAGGCTGGGGACAATATGATACGCCACGGATTGTGGAGATGATTAAGCAACTTGATCCAACACGCTTGGTGAATAATGCCAGCGGCTGGGCGGATCGAGGCGTCGGTGATGTTCATGACATTCACAGTTACCCAGGTCCGGCGGCACCGCCGGTTGAAGAGAACCGTGCTGTGGTGTTGGGTGAATTTGGTGGGCTGGGACTGCCGGTTAAAGGTCACCTTTGGCAGGAAGAGAAAAACTGGGGCTACCGCACTTACCAGACACGCGAAGAACTGACCCAAGCTTACATTGGGTTGATTGAAAATCTGCGCCAAATAATTGACGAAGGCTTGTCTGCGGCTGTGTACACACAGACCACCGATGTTGAAATCGAAGTTAATGGCCTGATGACATACGACCGGGAAGTAAT
>Ga0307443_1000622_pt1 | contig 22482 bp, 22 predicted proteins | sample SalMarSW160220MG_FD_202148 | JGI IMG/M metagenome (GOLD analysis project Ga0307443, IMG submission 202148) | Salt marsh sediment microbial communities from the Plum Island Ecosystem LTER, Massachusetts, United States - SW1601-220 | ecosystem: Environmental > Aquatic > Marine > Intertidal zone >... | reverse complement strand
GGACTACGTCTTCGTCGAATCGACCTACGGCGGCCGAACCCACGAGCCGCAGGAAGAAGCCTTCAAGGAGCTCCGACAGGCCGTCCTGGACACGATCGAGCAGAAAGGGGTGCTCCTCATCCCGGCATTCGCCATCGGCCGAACCCAGGAGATGATCTGGGCCCTGGACGACCTGCTGGACAAGGGCCTCATACCCCAAATCCGGCTCTACCTGGACTCGCCGATGGCGTCCAGGGCATCGGCCATCTACCGCGCCCATGCCGACTACTACGACGCCGAAGCGCTGTCGGACCTCCGGCACGGCGAAGGGCCGATCGAGTACGACGACGCCATGGAGACCCGGCGAGCCTCCGAATCGAAGAAGATCGAGCGCGCCCGCAGACCGTATGTCGTGATCGCCTCCAACGGCATGCTGACCGGCGGCCGGGTCTTGAACCACCTGCGGCGGCTGATCGGGGACAAGAAGGCCATCATCATGTTCGTCGGCTACCAGGGCGAGGGCACCCTCGGGGCGCGCCTCCTGGCGGGGGCCCGGAAGGCCCGCATCGACGGCCAGGACTACCAGGTGCGGTGCGCGATGCGCTCCATCTCGGGCTTCTCGGCCCACGCCGACGAGCCGCAGCTCCTGGCCTGGCTGGGCAACTTCATCAAGGGCCGCCGGACCGGCGACCCGGGCGTCCCCCGCCGCGTCTTCATCGTCCACGGCGACCCGGAGGCCCAGGAAGCGATCCGGCCCAAGATAGAGGCCCTGGGCCTGCCCACCCTCATCCCCCACTGGCATCAGAGCGTGAAGCTCGACTGAGACGATGGCGCCCTCGGCCGAGCCAACCCCGGTCATTCGCCCTGCGGCAGCCAGGGAGCTGCCGAGGTTGAAGGAAATCATGCGGCGCGACTGGGGCTCGGAGACGGTGGTCAGCCGGGGCAGGCTGCATCGCACCGCCGATCTGTCGTGGCTGGTTGCGGGGCCTGAGCAGCAGTGGCTGGGAGTGGCCGGCTACCGCCTCGACGGCGACGAGTGCGAGCTGGTCGTCCTGGAGGCTTTCGAAAGGCGTCAGGGGACCGGCACGCTCCTCCTGGGGGCCGTCGCCGAGGTCGCCCGCCGGGCCGGGGCGCGGCGGCTGTGGTTGATCACGACCAACGACAACACGGACGGGCTGCGTTTCTACCAGCGACGCGGGATGCGCCTGGCCCGCCTGTGGCGGGACGCGGTCACCGAGGCGCGGCGAACGCTGAAGCCCGAGATCCCCCCGACCGGCGAGTTCGGCATACCCATCGCCGATGAACTGGAGCTGGAGATGATCCTGGGCGACGGCGATAGCCGGTGAAGCGCTGGCGAGACGGGGGTGGGTTCGAAGACGACGAGCGCGAACTCCAGATGCGGGCGGAGGCAGAGCGCGCCCCTCTGGCGGTCCAGTCCCTGGCCCCCAAGGGCCACGGCCGGCGCCTCATCCTGCCGCTGGCGATAGGTGGAGTGGCGCTGCTCTTCGTCCTGGCCACGGCCGGCCGCTACCTGGACTACTTCGGCGCTGAGCAGGGCACACCGGCGACCCCGGCGCCCCCCACTCCGATCGCCTGGCTGGACGCGACGGCGTCCAGCCGGCCCGCCGGCCCCACGGCAAGCCCGGGCGCCAGCCTGGCCCCTGTTGTGGCCGTTCAGGCCGACTACCAGTCCTATCTCCTCCTCCCGGGCGCCCAGATCCGCTTCGTGGTCAGGCTCACCAACACCAGCGGCCGTTCGGTGACGCTCGACCCCTGCCCCACCTACCGCACATACGTGCCCGGCTCCAGCGCCAGGGAGCCGGAGCGGCCCCTCAACTGCGCCGCGGCCCCGACCACCTTCCTGCAGGGAGAGAGCCTGTCGTTCGAGATGCTCTACACGGTCCCACCCGACGTGGGGCCCGGGAAGCAGCTCCTGATCTGGGAGCTGACGAGCGGCCTGCGCGGGAACGCCAGCATCACCCTCTCCATGGACCAGCCGCCGAGCGCCAGCCCGACGACGGGCTAGGCCCGCGGCGTCAGCCGGCCGTCTTGCCGGTGCTGCCCGGCGCGTGGAGCGGCAGGCCGGCCTTGCAGGCCGGGCAGGTGTCCGGCCCCGGCTCATAGGTCGGCAGCTCAAGCGGCCACAGCGCCCGGAGCGGGTAGACGCGGCCCGTGGTTGGCGAGGTGAGCGTCGCCAGCCCGCCCGAGCGGTCCGCCAGGACGTGGCAGCCCACGATCTCGCCGCCCAGCGCTTCGACAGCCGGGACCATCGCCAGCAGCGAGCCGCCCGTGGTCAGGATGTCGTCCACCAGCAGGACGCGCTCCCCGGCCGCGATCGTGAAGCCCCGCCGGAACTCGCGCCGGGCGGTCCCGTCCGGGGCCTTCACCTCCTCGGCGAAGATGGCTCGCACCCCCAGCTGACGGCCGGTCTCGAAAGCCAGCACCACGCCACCCGTCGTCGGTCCGGCCACCATGTCCACCGTGGCCGTCCCGTCCGGGGCGCGATACCGACCCGCCCAGAACCCGCACAGCTCGCTGGTCGCGGCCGGGTCCTGGAGTACCAGGAACTTCTCCAGGTAGCGGTCCGAGTGCTTACCGCTCTTGAGCAGGAAGTGGCCCTCCTTGAGAGCGCCCGAGCGGCGGAAGAGCTCCTCCGTGCGGGAGGCGATGGCCGCGTTGGCGGCGAGCTCGGCTGCTGATCGAATGGTCGTCATGGCGGCCTCCCTACGGCCTGTACTCCGCGCCCCTGGCCGATGGGGCTCCGCTGCGCTTCGGCAGGGCCGTGCCGACCAGCGGCTCGCAGGAGGCGAGCCCGCGCCTGTGGCACTCCGCCCGCAGCTCGCCGACCAGGCGGACCGGCAGCTCCGGGTCGGCGAACAGCGCCGTGCCCACCTGGACGGCCACCGCGCCGCAGGCCATGAAGTCCAGCACATCGCCGACGCTCGTCACGCCGCCGATGCCCACGATGGGGATCGAGACCGTCTGGGCCACTTCGTAGACGACCCGCAGGGCCACGGGCTTGACGGCCGGCCCGGACAGGCCGCCGTAGGTGTTGCCCAGGAAAGCCCGGGTTCGGTCGGCTGAGACGGCCAGGCCCGAAAGGGTGTTGATGGCGGTGATGGCGTCGGCTCCCGCCTCCTCGATCGCCCTGGCGATCGGCCGCACGTCCGCCACGTTGGGCGAGAGCTTGACCAGCAACGGCAGGCCGGTGGCGCGACGCACGGCCGCGGTCACGGCCCTGGCCGCGTCGCGATCGATGGCGAACTGCAACCCGCCCTTGCCGACGTTGGGACAGCTGATGTTGAGCTCGATGCCGGCCACGCCGGGCACGCCGTCCAGACGCCGGGCGACCTCGACGTAGTCCTCGATCGACTCGCCGGCGACGTTGACGATGACGGGCACCTGCCAGCCCTGCCAGATGGGGCCGTACTTCTCGATCACGGCGTCCACGCCGGGGTTCTGCAGGCCGATCGAGTTGAGCATCCCGCCCGGCGTCTCGGTCACACGGGGAGGTGGATTGCCCGCTCGCGGGCGCAGCGTCGTGCCCTTGCAACAGATGGCGCCCAGGCGCTGGACGTCCACCACCTCGCCGTACTCGACGCCGTAGCCGAAGGTGCCCGAGGCGGCCATGATCGGGTTGGGCAGCCGAAGCCCGCGCTGCGGCGCCAGCTCCACCGAGAGGTCGATCGCCTCCAGGGCCTGGCGCTCGGCCGGCGAGGGAGTCGGGGCTGACGTCTGAGGCGCGGCCGGGCGCGCCTTCGACCGGTCGACCGCCACGATGGCCGACTTGATCGGGCGAACTGTCGGCGTTCGCTTGGGCTTGGCGGGGCGGGCGTCAGGCGAGGTGACGACCTTGCGCTTGGCTTTCACTGGATCGACTCCCAGGCGATCTCCTCCGCGGCGAAGACGGGACCCTCGCGGCAGACACGCTGCGGCCCTTCCACGCCCATGACGACGCAGCCCAGGCAAGCGCCCACGGCGCAGCCCATCGTCTGCTCCATCGAAACCTGCAGGAAGGCCTTGCGGCGAGCCTGTGTCGACCCGCGCGGCTCGGCCCTGGCGGACCCCCCCTTGCGACCGAGGCGGGCCACGCCGAGCCTCTCCCGCCGGCCGGAAGCCAGCTCGGCCAGGCGCTTGAGCATGGGGTGCGGGCCGCAGGAGAACTCCTGGTCGGCCCAGGCCTCGTACTCGCCCGCGAGATCCGTCACGAAGCCGTGGTGGCCCATGGAGCCGTCGTCGGTGGCCACGACGTACTCGATCTCGTCCGGCAGCAGGCTGGACGGATAGACGTGCGCCGCGTCCACCGCCCCGAAGAGGAGCGTCACCTTGCGTCCGTCTCGGACGGCCTCGTCGGCCAGCATGCGGATGCCGGCCATGCCCAGCCCGCCGGCCACGAGCAGCAGGTGGTGGCTGCGCGGATCCACTTCGAAGGGCCGGCCGAGCGGCCCCAGCATGTCGATGCGGTCGCCCGGGCGAGCCTGGGCCAGCCACTCCGTTCCCCGACCGACCATCCGGAAGTGGATGGAGACGATGCCCGTGGCCGCGTCCGCGGTGTTGATGGAGAACGGCCGCCGCAGCACCAGGCCGGAGTAGTCCCCGGTCCTAACGTGGACGAACTGGCCGGCCCGCGCGCCGGCAACCAGGTCAGGGGCGTGATACGACTGCAGCCATTGCTCCGGGAGAATCTGCCGCGACTCGACGAGTTCGGCGGAAACAAGGCGCATCGTCACCTGCCGTCCGGGTCGCCCTCAGTATCGGTTGCCTGCCCCTCGGCCTCGCCGGTTTCGGCGGGCTCGGCCGACTCGGCGGGCTCCTCCGCTTCGGCCGACTCAGCGGGCTCGCCGAGATCGCCCATCTCGCCTGCGATCTCGGGGAAGGCCTCGGCCAGGGCGTCGGCCAGGTCGCCGAAGACGTCGGTGGGGTCGTAGAACTCGACGAGGGCGTCCGGGCCGTCCAGCTTGCGCCACTCGCCGGAGGGGCGGCCTTCTTCCTCGTCGGGCAGGACCTCGGCGGCGAAGCAGCCGCTGGGCTTGAGGGTCATCCGCTCGTCGTCGTCATCGATGATGATGAACTCGCCCAGCACTCCGGCCAGATCGGTCGCGGCCGACTCGAACCGTTCGAACAGCTGCGCCTCAACCTGCTGGCTCTTCTCCTGGAAGGCAAGGGCCAGGTCGTAGAGGCGCTCCGCGGCCTGGTCCTCGGTCTCGGGCGGCTCCTCGTCGGGGCGGCCCGCGGCCCAATCGTCGGCAGCCTCGGCATAGAGCGCGCCGGTTCGCGAGGCGATCGTCTCCGAAACCCCGCCGCCGGCCGCGGCGGTTTCGGCACCGGCCTCGAGCCGCGTCGCCTCGCCGAAGGCGGCGAAGATGTCCGCGGGGTTGTACATCTCGGCCAGCTCGGCGACCGACTCGATCACTTCGATCTCGCTCTTCCACTTACCGGTGGCCTCGTCGAGGTAGGGGTTCCGGCTGCGGAAGCTCATGTCCTCGGCGATGGCAAGGTAGTCGGCCTCGTCATCGATCAGGACCAGGCCGCCCATCTCGCGGATGCGGCTTTCGTTGGCGTCGAGGAAGCGGCTCAGCTGGGACGAAGCTGAGGCCAGGAAGTCTGTCCGCTCGAGCTCGGCGTCAGCGGCGATCTCGCCGAGCAGGTCGTTGCGGCTCGTGTCCATCGCTGACCCCTCCTAACCCTTGAAAACGAGATCCGAGCCGATGCGCTCGCGCAGGAACATCGAGTGATGCCGCTCGAACATCCACTCGCCGGCGCGGTGGCCCAGGGCGCGGGCAGCCTCATCGCGCTCGAGCTTGTCCAGGGTCGCGTAGTCGGGCAGGTCCAGCAGTATGACGTTGTCGAAATCCCAGCCATGAGCCACGTTGTACCAGCCGATGAACTTGATCCCGAACTTCTCTTCGTACTGCCTCATCTGGCGCGGCAGCACGGTCTTCATGAAGAACTTGAAGAACGGGTCGCGGCCCCGTCGGACTGAGAAGAAGGTGGCCAGGACAGGCACGTCTCTCTGCTCTCCTCGCTCGCTTGGCCGGTGGTGGCTGAGCGCCGTCCGGCACACCGGCGCCTATTCTCGCACGCCGGGGGGTCGTATCGGGCGGAGACGGATCGAGGAGGCTAAGCCTGGTCCGGGCTGGGGTCCTGATAGGCCAGGCGGCCGCCGGCGACCGTGAACAGGACGCGGCCGGGAAGGCTGCGCCCCAGCAGCGGAGTGTTCTTGCCCTTCGACAGGAGCGAATCGGCAGTGACCTGCCAGGAGTCGGCCCGATCGAAGACGACCAGGTCCGCGGCCGCCCCTTCGGTCAGGCCTCGCGGCCGGGCCGCGGCCGTGCCCGCCACCCTGCTCCAGCCGGCCATGATGCCGGCCGGCCCCGTTGTCAGCGCGGCGACAGCACGGGCCAGCGGCAGCTTGCCGGCGTCGACGAACGAGAGCAGGATGCCCAGCGCCGTCTCGATGCCGCTGATGCCGTTGATGGCCCTGCCGAACTCCACTTCCTTGTCCACGGCCGTGTGGGGGGCGTGGTCGGTCACCACTGCCCCGGCGGTCCCGTCGAGCACAGCGGCCAGGCAGGCCGCGGCGTCGGCCGGCGTCCGCAGCGGCGGGTTGACCCGCAGCGAGGTGTCGTAGGGAGCGGCCGTCAGCGCCCCGTCGACCCAGGGGTCGCCCGACAAGCCATCGGCGGCCAGCGCCTCCCACGACCAGCGCCGCGAGCCGGCGATCCATTCGTCGGTGAAGGCCAGGTGGTGTGGAGTCACGTCGCAGGTGACCGGCAATCCGGCCGCCCGGGCCCGGCGAACGGCGTCCAGCGCCGCCGCTGTGGAGAGATGCGTCAGATGCAGGCGTGCCCGTGGCTCGTCACGGAGGGCGTCGGCGAGAACGGCGATGTCGCGCGAGACGGCGTTGACCTCGGCCGCGGCCGGCCAGCCGGCCAGGCCCAGGACGGAGGCCACGTAGCCCTCGTTCGCCTCCGCGCCGGCGGTCAGCTCGGCGTCCTCGCAATGGTCCACGATGGGCAGCCCGAGCATGCCGGCGTACAGCAGGGCGCTGCGAAGAAGCCTGGGGGTGCGAACGCACGCGCCGTCGTCCGAGTAGCCCACGACACCGGCGTCCGCCAGCTCGCCCATGGCCGAGAGCTGCTCGCCGGCCCGGTCGAGCGAGACCGCCCCGTAGGCCAGCACTTCCACCGGCGACCCTGACGCAGCCGCGGCAGCCCGCACTCGCTCCAGGATCCCGGGCTCGTCCAGGGCGGGCTGAGTGTTGGGCATCACCGCCGCGGTCGTGTAGCCGCCGTGGGCCGCGGCCGCGCAGCCGGTGGCCACTGTCTCGGCGTCCTCGAAGCCCGGCTCCCTGAAGTGAGCGTGCATCTCCAGAAGACCCGGGGCCACGACGACGCCCCTGTCGTCGACGCCCCCGGCCTCATCGCCCTCGAGCCAGACCACCGACTCGAGAACGCCGTCGCTAACGACGATCTCGCCCGGCCCCTCGCGCCCGGCGACGGGGTCTACCAGCCAGGCCTTCTGGATCTCCAGGCGCTCGACGACCTGGCCGGCCTGGCCGGCCTGGCCGGCCTTCAGCCCCGCCCTGGCGCTCATCGGGCCGCCCCGGGGACGGTGCCGTCATGGCTGCCCGCCAGAAGGTAGAGCAGGGCCATTCGAATGGCGACGCCGTTGGAGACCTGCTCGGTGACCACCGAGCGGCCGCTCGCGGCCACGTCGGGGGCGATCTCCACTCCCTCGTTCATCGGCCCGGGATGCATGACGATGGCCTCGGGCCTGGCCCTGGACACTCGCTCGGCGTTGATGCCGAAGCGCGCCGCGTACTCGCGCAGCGACGGCAGCAGGCCGCTTTGCATCCGCTCCCGCTGGATTCGGAGGGCCATCACCACGTCCGCGTCGCGGATCGCCGCGGCCACGTCACTGGTCACGTGGAACCGCCCGTGGCCCGGCACCTTGCCGCCCTCCCAGGCCGCGGCCCACCTGTCCAGCCCCCGCAAGAGAGTGGCCGGCCCGCACAACCAGAGATCGGCCCCGGCCGCGGTCAGCGACCAGATGTTGGATCGCGCAACCCGCGAGTGGAGGACATCGCCCACGATCACGACCTTGCGGCCGCGCAGGTCGCCCCCGGGGACGTGCTGGCGCATCGTGTACAAGTCCAGCAGCGCCTGAGTCGGATGGGCGTGCCAGCCGTCGCCGCCGTTGAGGACGTGCCCGCTGAAGACCTGCGCCGCCAGGTACGGCGCGCCGGAGACGGAGTGGCGCATGATCAGGATCTCGGCGCCCAGCGCTTCCAGAGTCCGGATGGTGTCCACCAGCGACTCGCCCTTGGTCACCGACGACGTCGCGGTGGCGATGCTGACCACGTCCGCCGAGAGGTTCCGGGCCGCCGTCTCGAATGAGACGCGCGTCCGCGTCGAGGCCTCGTAGAAGAGAGTCGTGACTCGACGGCCGTTGAGCGCCGGAACCTTGCGGATCGGCCGGGCGAGGATCCCGCCCATCTCCTCGGCGGTGCGCATGATCAGCTCGATCTCCGGCCAGGTCAGCACGTCCACGTCCAGGACATGGCGATGGTGCCAGGCCACGTCCTGGGTGGGGGCAGCGTCCTTGCGGGCAGCCTGCGCGGCGCCTGCCCCGGCCTGGGCGCTCATCGCCGATCCGTGTCGTCGCCCGCCTGGCGGGCTATGGCGACCTCATCGGTGCCGTCCATCTCGGCGACATGGACGTGGACGATCTCCTCGCGCGAGGTGGGTACGTTCTTGCCGACGTGATCCGCCCGGATCGGCAGCTCGCGGTGCCCGCGATCGATCAGCACCGCCAGCCTGATGGCTCGCGGCCGGCCGAAGTCGATTAGGGCATCCATGGCGCAGCGGATGGTGCGGCCGGTGTAGAGCACGTCGTCGATCAGCACTACCGTGGCCCCGTTCAGGTCGAAGGGCAGGTCCGTGCCCTTGACGATCGGCTGCTGAGCCACGAGCGACAGGTCGTCGCGGTAGAAGGTGATGTCGAGCGCCCCGACAGGAGGCCTGACCCCCTCGTGCTCCTCAATGGCGGCGGCTATTCGCTGCGCCAGAGGCACGCCGCGGCGCTGGATCCCCACCAGTGCCAGCCCCTCGGTGCCGGCCTGCTTCTCGACGATCTCATGCGAGATGCGGATGATGGCGCGCCTGATCTCGTCGCCGGTCATGATCTGCCGGTCGGTCATCGAACGCTGCCCGCCACAGGCCTGTCCTCCTTCCCGGCCTCTCAGTGCCGGTCGTTAAAGGTTGTGGGGAAGGATACAGCATTCGGCCGCGCGCTCCGCCGCGGCGGGCGTCAGGAGTGGCTCCGAGAGGACCGCGGGGCTACGCCGTCCGGGGGCTCTGTCTTGCCGCCCGGGCGCTCTGCGCTGCCGCCCGCCCAGGGGGCGCCGTCGTCAAATCGGGCTTGGGGCTGGGGCTGGGGCTGGCCGAGGGCGTGGGCGTGGGTGTGGGTGTAGGCATGGGCGTGGGTGTAGGCGTGGGCGACGGTTCGGGAATGGGAACGATGTAGGTCTGGCCCCGGCCATCCTTGTCCGGCATCGTGTAGACCAGGCTCGACTCGTCGAAGGCCACGTTGGACAGGGCGGCCGCCGAGAGGAGAACGGACTCAGTCTCCAGCCGGCCGGCGGCCTGGTCGACGCGGAAGAGCGTCACCCGGCCCGACTCCGTGCTGCCCGGGTCGCCCACCCAGAGGGCGACGTTGCGACCCTGCGCGTCCCAGCGCACGATCCAGCGCTGCACCGTGCCCGGGCCCAGTCCCAGCGGAAGCAGCTGGCCGGCCCCCTGCGAATCGAGCGAGACCGCCGCCGCAAGCTGCCCGGGCTCGACGGGCTGGAGGCTGAGCCTGGACCAGGACTCGAAGTACAGGTCGCCCTGCTCGGCCTCCCACAGGCCCGACTCCGAGTTGAAGGCGACCCTCCCGGACCAGTAGATGAGGTACTTGCCCGTGGGGTCCACCGAAGGCAGCAGCATGGGCCGCCTGATCGCCGACGACAGCCTCGAAACCGGGTCGTAGACGAAGGAGGCCGGCACCGGACCAGCCGGCGTGGGCGTGGGCGTAGGCGTGGGCGTAGGCGTGGGCGGGGATGTGGGTGTGGGCGAGGCATCTGTCGACGGGCTGGCCTCGAGGTCGGGCGGCGGCTCGACCGCGGGCGGAATGACGAAATCGCTGATCAGGACGCGAGTCCCGAGCCAGCCGGAGAAGAGGGCGGTATGGCTGTCCGTGATGCGCTCGGCCAGATCCCAGCCGGCTCGCCAGACGAAGACGTCCGCGCCGGCGGTCTGGTCTATCGGGCGAGCCGAGAAGGCGACCCACTCGCCATCGGCCGAGAACTCCGGAGCGCGGCCCACGATCCGATAGCCGTCCAGGATGGCCACCGGCTCAGGCGCCACTTCGGGCGGACGAGTCGGCACCGGCGTCGGCCTGGGCGTCGGTTCGGGCGTGACGGTCGGCTCGTTCGTGGACCCGGCCGTGGACCCGGCCGTGGACTCGGCCGTGGGCTCGCCGGAGGCGCTCGAGTCAGGAATGGGCGTCGCGGTCGGAGTGGGCGTCGCGGTCGGAGTGGGGGCAGCTGTCGCGGTCGCTCGCGGCGTGAGCAGATCGATCGAGACAGGCTCGGTCGCATCACCGCCGAGAGGCAGGATCACGATCTTGCCGGACGCCCAGACCGCGGCCTGGCTGGCGTCGGGCGCCACCGAGACGGAGACGGACGACGAGCTGACCACGGAGGCCATGACGACGCTCCCGCCGTTGCCGACGGCGCAGGGCCCCGTGGCATCCTGGCACTCGGCCGAGCCGGTGGTGATCTGGTAGCCGCCGTCGGACGGAGCGACCCAGTAGCCGTTCCCGCCCACCACGGCAACGGGGTTCTGGTTGCCGCCGGGGATGCCGGAGGTGCCCGGACTGGCGCTGGCCGCGGGGGCGGACGCGTCACCCCAGAACCCACCGGTCAGCGCGGCCAGGGCGACGACCGTGGCGGCCAGGCCGGCCGCGCCGGCCCGGGCGAAGGCCAGGCGATTGCCGGCCAGGAAGCCCCGGCGACCGGCAGTCCGGGCTCCCGACGAGCGCGAGCGCTGCGCATCCACGGCGTCCAGTCCGGCCGCGGTCCGGGCCCACAGGTCCCGCGGCGGCTCGGGGGTCCGGAGGCCCCGCAGCTCGCGGCGTATAGCCCGGTACTCGGCGGCCACCGCCTTGCACTCGCGGCAGATCCTCAGATGGGCGGCCAGCCAGGCGGCATCTTCGGGGCCCAGGGCCTCGTCGATGGCCTCGGAGGCCAGAGCTCGGGCCCGCTCGTGGATCGCCGACCGATCAAAGGTGGTCATCGGTCGGTTCCCTTCGAGTTACCGGCGCCGGCCCGGCTTCGCGGACCCGAGCTGCGGGTCTTCGTTTCGAAGGCGGCGTCGATGGCCGCCTCGCGCTCCTTCTCCTGGCGCTTCTCGTCGGCCAGCGCCTGGCGCAGGCTCTCGCGAGCACGGGTCAGCAGAGCGCGGGCGGCGACGTGGCTGACGCTCAGGGCGCTGGCCAGCTCCAAACCGGTCAGGTCGCCAACCTCGGCCATGAGAAGCGCCGCTCGCTGCCGCTCCGGGATGCGGGCCAGGGCGCGAGCCATGGGGCCGGAGAGGCGCATCTCCATCGCCAGGTGCTCGGCCGAAGGGGCCGCGCCGTGGGCCTCGGTAGTGATGGGCAGGAAGCGGACGAGGCGGCGGTGGCGGATGTCGTCAAGGGCGACGCGATGGGCGATCTGGTACAGCCAGGCCCTCGCCTTGGCCCGATCCTCCAGGGTGTCGATGGCCTTGTAGGCCTTGATGAAGGTGTCCTGGGCCAGGTCCGCCGCCATGTCGCTGTCTCGAACCATACGCAGCAGATAGGCGAATATCTCGCCGTGGTGGCGGGCGAACAGCTCCTCGACGAAGGCGCGGTCGGCGGTGGCGGCGGGCGCTACGGACACGCCGACCTCCCAACGCCAGGCCGTGAGATCGAGAGCCAATCCGGCGCCTTCCCTTCATCTGCCAGCAAATACAGGCGCGCTGGGGCGCGCCTGGTTGGTGGGACGAGGAAGGGCGATGCCGTGTGACGGCAACAGCCGCTCTCGATCACGAGTCCTCCGCCATGGCCGCCGACGGCCGGTGACGTTGCAGCTCCTCCACTGCCTCCTCCGGGGAAACGGGATTCACCGGCAGGCCCGTCCCCAGCTCGAGACCGGCGATCTCGCGCAGGCGCGGGTGTATCTCCCAGTGCCAATGGTAAGTCGCTTCGACGTTCTCGCGGAGGGGCGCCGTGTGCAGCACCAGGTTGTGCGGCGGTCCGTCGAGGCCGGCCAGCCGCGACAGCACCTGCCGCAGGGCCTCGGTGGTCGAGGCCAGATCGGAGTCCTCGGCCTTGCCGAAATCGGCGGCGTGGCGCCTGGGCACGATCCAGACCTCGAACGGAGAGCGCGAGGCGTAGGGCGCGAAGGCAACGCTTGCCTCGTCCTCCCAGACCATCCTCGTCCCGGTCCGCGCCTCGTCGCGAGCCATCCTGCAGTAGGGGCACTGGCTCTCGCGGATGAGATAGCGCGCTGCCCCGCCTATCTCCTCGGCGATGCGGTGCGGGATCTGCGGCAGGTCGTACAGGTCCAGGCAGGTGTGATTGGTCCTGGCCCCGGCCTGGGCTCCCCAGTTCTGGACGACTTGGAGGTAGTCCGTCGTGGCGGCCTTGCGCGCATCCGCGATGGCACTCCTGGCCTGGGCCAGCATCTCGCCCAGCACCTCGGTGCCGATGAGCTGCAGCGGCCGGTGCTCGCCCGGCGGGGCGACGATCGTGCGCCAGCTGCCGCTGGCTCGAGCCTGGGCCAGGGCGACCTGGGCCAGGCTGTGCTCCATCTCGCGCGCCTCGTCGACCGTGCCGACGGCGTTGAAAGCGTAGTCCTTGAGGAGGCGAATGCGAACTCCGTCTCCGGGGGGCTCGGCGCAGTTGAAGCAGTTGCCGCCGTCGTCCACCTGCTCCGCCCGGAGCGAGAACCGGCCGCGCTGGAACTGGCGGTCCACCACGGTGGCCACCCACCAGCCGGTGACCACGTCGCGGCGCAGCTCGAACAGGCCCGCTCCCATCAGCGGGCTCCAACGAGCAGGGCGGAGGGCGCGGCGAGCATCGCCTCCAGGCGCCGTCTCTCGAGGGACGGGGCCGCGTCGGGGGAAGGCGAGCCTGCGATCGGGGCGCCCAGGGCCCGGCCCAGGGCAGGGGCGAGCTCGGCCGCCGCTCGGGCAACGGATTCCGTGGAGGGCTCGGCCAGGCGACCCAGCTCCCTGTCGATCGAGGTCGATTCGACGGCGGCCATGCCGCAGGCGTCGATCAGATCGAAGTCGGAGAGGCGGACCGAGACGTTGAGCGCCAGGCCGTGGTAGCCGATGCCACGCTCGACCCTGATGCCGATGGCGCCGATCTTCCGCCGGCCGCCACACCAGCAACCCGGCTGCGCCTCGAGCGGGCCGGCCGCCACTCCCATGGCAGCGCAGGTGACCGACATGGCTTCCTCGAGGGCCCGGACGAAGGGCCGAACGCCGAGTCGCCGCTCCGCCAGGCCGACGATCGGGTAGGCCGTCAGCTGGCCCGGGCCGTGGTAGGTCACATCGCCGCCGCGCTCGACCTGGATCACCTCGATGCCGCGGGCCGCCAGCTCTTCCCGGGCAGCCCGGACGTGGGCCGGATCGCCGCGTCGGCCCAGCGTCAGGACCGGCTCGTGCTCGAGCAGCAGCAGCTGGTCGCCGACGGCGCCTTCCCTCCGAGCCAGCACCAGGCGGTGCTGGAGATCCCATGCCTCCCGGTACGGCACGCGGCCCAGCCACCAGGCGGTCAGGTCCGCGTCGCGACGCCCTCTCATAACGTGCACGATAGCAGGCAGCCATGCCTCCGTTGACTGCGGCCGAGACCGGCTGGTCTAATAGCCGGGTCGCGTCCCATCAGGGAAGCCGCGCGGGGCTGAAGCGGGAGCAGAGCGATGGCGACGAGATCCAGGTCGGGATGCCGGTCCCCAAGGCAGGCGGTACATGGGCTGGCGGCGCTGCTGATCGCCGGGGCATTCCTGGCCGGGCTGGCCGGTGGCTGCACCTCGACCGCGGCAACCCCGACGGCCTCGGAGGAGGTGACGGCCTCGCTGGAGGTGACGGCCTCGCTGGAGGTGAGCGCCTCGATCGTCTCGGCCGAGCCGACTCGCACCAAGTGGGCGCCGACCCCGGAACCGGAGCCCACGCCCACCCCTGAGCCAACGCCGGTGCCCCTGCCCAACCTGACCGGCGACACGCTGACCCTCGACCCCGACCCGCCGACCTGCAACGTCGACTTCGTCCTCGATATCCGCGTCAGGAACGCCGGTCACGGCCCGACGCTCGGCCAGGCGCTGGTCGTCGTCGGCGCCACCCGCGATTCGGACGGCCGGATCGACCTGAAGGAGCCGATGCCGAACGTGCCCGCGCTGGCGGCCGGCGCCTCGATCCACCTGAGCAAGACCGTGAGGATTACGGGCGGAGGGCCCCACACGCTGACTGTCTTCATCGACTCGAGCCTGTGGGTCACCGAGACCAACGAGGGCGACAACAACATCAGCCGGCCGGTAAGCGTCAAGTACGGCTCCTGCCCCAAGTGATGGCGCCGCCCGGGCCAACAACGCCGGCCGGATCTCCGAGAGCAGCGAGCCCGAATCCGCCCTGCCTGCCGTTGGCCCGGATGAGGACGATCGACAGCTCGTACCGCCCAGCCAGAAGTGACCGGGCGCTCGATCCCCCGCCCGCGGTGAGGTCGCCCTAGAACGGGACGGGCAAGGGCGGGACGTAGACGCGGATAGCCGAGTCGCCGCTGACCGGACACCGGTACTCGCACAGCCCGCAGCCGATGCAGAGATCCCGCAGGACGTACGGCAGCAGCAGCGAGACCGTCTCTCCCTCCGGGCTCCGGACCTCGCGCTCCTCGAGCCGAATCGCCTTCTCCGGCAGCGGGCACATCTCCTCGCAGACCACGCACAGCTGGTGGTCCGACCAGCCCAGGCAGCGGTTCTCGTCGATGTAGGCCTTGCCGATGACCTGCTGCTGCTTCTGCTGGAGATCGAGCGGCGGGATAGCCTCGGTGGGGCAGATCTGGCCGCAGGCGTTGCAGTCGTAGTCGCAGTACCCCAGGCGCGGCACCACCACCGGCGTGCCCAGGCCCTGCAGCCCGGCCTGGAACACGGCCGGCTGGATGGCTCCGGTGGGGCAGACGCGGACGCACTCGTTGCAGCGCGTGCAGCGCGTCAGGGCCACCGGGTCCGCGTTGCTCTCTCGCACCCCGGGCGGTCGCAGCAGGAAAGGGCTCTCGCGCTTGGCCAGCAGATCGGAGCGGAATAGAGCGACCCCGACCGCGGCCGTTCCGAGCCCCAGCAGCAGCTCGCGCCGTCCCGGGTCGTAGGGCCGACCTTCCGGCCACGAGATCCCGGGCCTGAACTTGACCGCGCCGCGGCCGCACGTCTCCAGACACTCCATGCAGACCGTGCACTCCGCCGGGTCGCTGGCGTAGCCCCTGTCGGGGTCGATCGTCCCCGTGGGGCAGCTCGGCGCGCAGACCGGGCAGCCGCTGCACGACTCCGCCACCTGGCGCCGGAAGAGGGCCACCCGGCTGATCAGGCCCAGGAGCCCGCCCAGGGGGCAGAGGTAGCGGCACCAGAAGCGCGGAGCCAGGGCATTCAGGGCCACCAGGGCGACGAAGAAGGCGGCGAACAGGAAGGCGTCCTGGTAGGAAAGGGGCTCGGCGGGCAGGATGGCCGGGCGAATGGCGGCCTCCAGCGACGAGATCGGGCCTTCGAGACCCGGAACCTGGTACAGGAGATCCTCGATGGCTATCACCAGCTGGTCGAGCACGGGCCAGACGGCGGTGGAGAGGGTCCGGAAGAGGATCGTCAACGGGTCGAGGAACAGCAGCGTCTGGTTCGCCAGCAACGCGGCGAACAGGATGATCAGGAGCAGCGCGTACTTGGCTTTGCGCCAGCTTTCGGGCACGGCCACGCGGCGGCCGCGGCGGAGCTTCGGCGAGAACAGGTCGAGCACGGTACCGAGCGGGCACAGCCAGCCGCACCAGGCGCGACCGAAGACGAGGGTCAGACCCACGGTGAGGAGCGCCAGCACCGCGCCGGCCACGAGCGCCCGCCCGGCAAGCGAGCTGGTCAGCACCAGCAGCGGGTCGAGGCGCATGGGGATGTTGGCCAGGTTGCTGGCCACACCTCCGCCTCGAGACAGGACGAACAGGCCGACGAAGACCGCCAGGGCGAGGTACTGGACCGCCCTTCGGCTCTGGACCCAGCCTGGTCTGCGCGGCACGTTCATCCTGTCAGGCCGACAGCTCCTCGATCTTCAGCTTCGATAGGTCGCTCTGGCCCAGGCCCATGGACGCCCCGATCTTGACGTAGTCGAGGTCGGTGGGCTTGAGGCCCAGGAGCGTGGCAGCGTAGGCGTCGATCGCCACCACGTCGGTGCCGGCGACGACGGTATCCAGCTTCTTGACGTAGCTCAGCTTGCCGCCGGAGGGGCCGTACGCGGTGAGGATGCGCACGGCGTCGAGAACCGTGAGCTGCGGCTTGACGAGGGTGTTCAGGTCGGCGATGGCCTGGCCCAGCCTGTTGTGCATCGTCGGACGGTCGCGCACGATCCCCATCAGGTTCTTCATGGCGGCCGTCACGCGCGACGACCCGTGCGTTTTGGTGATCGGGACGTTGATCAGGACGTCGGCCTTCAGGATCTCCTCGTAGACGTCGGTCTTCTTGAGCCACTGGCCGCCGGGGATCGGCGTGCTGACGAACTTGCGGCTGGACATGACCACCATCTCGCCGCCGGCCGCCTGCACCTGCTCCTGGATACCGCTCTTCACGTAGGCGTCCGCCCCGGAGCCGCCATAGGGGTAGTCCAGCACCTTGACGCTGCTCGCCCCGGCTTCGAAAGCCATCTTGACCAGCTCGCCCACGACCCAGGGGTTGGTCGTGGCCGCGTACTCATAGGTGCGATAGGCCACGCAGATGTTCGGCTTGACGACGACGCCGGCGCCTGCCGGCACGAAGCGCTCCATGCCGCCCAGGGCCGCGATCGCGCGCCGGACCAGCGCCGCAGGCTCTCCGTTTCGCACGACCACCAGGTCGGGGATGTTGACCGTGGGAGACGGCGTGGGCGTCGGAGTGGGTGTGGCCGGCAGCGGCGTGGGCGTCTTCGGCGGCGCGGACGGTGTGAGGGTGGACGTCGGCCACAGACTGGCGGTCGACGATCGAGAGCCGCAGGCCGCGAGAACGGCGTTGGCCGCCATGGCGCCCAGCCCCAGGGCGGCCATCTTGAGCACATCGCGACGCGAGAGATCGGGCACGGCAGCCTCCCTTTCCTGCGGCTCGGGCGGGCGTGGTGGTGTCATCGCGCAAGCGCCTTGTGCACGGCGTCATAGACCTCGGCCAGGCTGACGCCTCGCTCGTTCGCCAGGCGGACGCAGTCATCGTATTCCGGCACGGATTGGATGACCTCCCCACCAAGGACCTTCATCTTGACGCCCAAAGTCCCATAGATCGTCTCCACCTGGCGGATCTCTCTCGCGGCTTCGTGGCGCCGGATCGGCTGGACGCGCACTCCCAGCGTGGTGGTCTCACGGAGGATCAGCTCGGCCAGGGCGGCTTCGTCCCGCCGGAGGGCGATGACGCCCAGCAGTGTGCCGGGGCGGTTCTTCTTCATCTGGATGGGCGTCAGGAAGACGTCCCGCGCCCCGGCTTCGAACAGCTTGTCCATGACGTGGCAGTAGAACTGGGGGTTCATGTCGTCGATGTTGGTCTCAAGCTGGACCATCTCGCCCGCTTCGTCTGCCGGAGTCTGGCCGACGAGCAGGCGCATCACGTTGGGCCATGGCAGGTCGCGCTTCCCGGCCCCCAGCCCGATGCTCTCGATCGTCAGATCGGGGCGCTCGAAGACCGCCTGCGCGGCCAGGATGGCGGCCCCGGTAGGCGTCACCAACTCCTCCTGGGCAGGGGATGGGGTCAGCGGAGCGCGGGCCTGCCGCAGCAGCTCCAGGGTCGCCGGCGCCGGCAGGGGCAACGTGCCGTGCCGGCTCTCGACCGTCCCCGAGCCGTACGGCAGCGGCGAGGCGTAGAGACGTTCGATCCCCATGGTATCCAGGCCGATCGCGGCCCCCACCACGTCGACGATCGAATCCAGCGCCCCGACCTCGTGGAAGTGGACCTCCTCCGCCGGCTGTCCGTGGACGCGGGCCTCGGCCTCCGCCAGCAGGGTGAAGACCCGCGCCGCCGTCTCCTTGACCCGCTCTGGCAGCCGGCTGCCGGACACGATCGCCAGGACGTCCGCGAGGCTGCGCTCCTGGCGGCTGCGAGGAACGGCCACCTCAAGGCTGGCGGCCCGCAGCGGGCCCTTGTGCGCCTCCGCCAGACGCAGCTCCACCCCTTTGGGCAGATCCAGCCCGGCGATGCCTTCCCGTAGCGTCTCCAGCGGCAGGCCGGCGTCGAGCAGAGCGGCCAGGAACATGTCGCCGCTGATGCCGGAGAAGCAGTCCGCGTAGGCGATCTTCATCGGGGCGCCTCAAGAGCGAGCGCTTCGTTCAGGCTGCCGCGGCGGTAGCCGGCCGGGTCCACGGTCACCTGCTGGAAGCCGAGCGATCGCAGGTGGGCTGCCACCGACTCGCGCATCGGGATCAGGCGTTCGATCTCGTCCGGAGCGACCTCGATCCGTGCCATCCGGCCATGATGACGGACGCGCACGATCCGGAATCCGAGCTCGCGCAGGTAGCGTTCGCCCTCGGCCACCTGCCGCAGCCCCTCCGGCGTGATCCGAGATCCATATGGGAAGCGGGTGGCCAGGCAGGGCGCGCTGGGTCGATCCCAGACGGACAGCCCCAAACCGTGGGCCAGGGCGCGGATCTCGCTCTTGCCGAAGCCCAGATCCTGGAGCGGGCTGACGGCCCCGGTCTCGACGACGGCTCGCTGGCCCGGACGGTAGTCGGCCAGATCGTCGGCGTTCGAGCCTTCGACCAGCACGGCGAACCCTTCGGAGTCGGCCAGCTCTCGCAGCAGGTGGAAACGCGCCAGCTTGCAGACGTAGCAGCGGTCGGGCGGGTTGGCCGCGAACCCCGGGCCGGCCAGGTCGTCGTGGTCCACCACCCGCAGCGGGAAGCCGACCTGCTCGGACAGGGCCCGGGCGGAGGCTGCGTCCCCCGGCGACTCGACAGGCGACCGAACGGTCACCGCCAGCATCCGATCGCCCAGCGCCCGCCGGGCGGCCGCGCACAGCAGGCCGCTATCGACGCCGCCTGAGAAAGCGATGACCACGGAGCCCAGCTCCCGAAAGCGCCCCAGCAGGGCCTCCCAGCGAGGCCTGAGCTCGGGCGACAGGCCGCTCTCGAGGGCCGGGAGATCCATGTCAGCCCTCGAGCCGGTTGACGCTGCTGGCCAGGCAGCCGGCGCCGAAGCCGTTGTCGATGTTGACCACGCCCACGCCGGCGGCACAGGAGTTGAGCATCGTCAGCAGGGCGGCCAGGCCCTCGAAGCTGGCTCCGTAGCCGACGCTCGTGGGCACGGCCACAACGGGCACGGACACCAGCCCTCCGACGACGCTGGGCAGCACTCCGTCCATTCCGGCCACGACGACGATCACCCGCGCCTGCCACAGCTTCTCCACCTGGTCGAGCAGGCGGTGGATGCCGGCCGCGCCGACGTCGTACATGCGCTCGACGGCGTTGCCCAGCAGCTCGGCGGTCACGGCCGCCTCCTCGGCCACCGGGAGATCCGCCGTCCCGGCGGTCACGACGAGGACGCCGGGCTTCTTCTCCGCTTGCGGCGCGCGGTCGAGCACGAGCAGGCGCGGCACGGGATGGTAGGTCAGCTCGGGCATCTCGGCCCGGACGGCCTCGGCCATCGCCGGCTCGACCCGCGTCACCAGGACCTTGTCGCCGCTCTCGGCCAGGCGGCGGGCGATGGCCACGACCTGGTCTGCCTGCTTTCCCTGCCCCAGAACCACCTCCGGAATCCCGTTGCGTAGTGGCCGGTGGTGATCCAGCGTGGCGAAATGCCCCAGGTTCTCGTAGGGCAGGCCGCGCAGCTCGGCGAGGGCCGCGTCCACGTCCAGCTCGCCGTTTCGGACCCGTTCCAACAGGAGCCTGATCTTCTCGGCTTGCGCAAGGCGACGGTCAGAGTTCATGCGCTCGCTGCGGCTATGACGGGATGGATCATGAGAGCGAGTGGCGGCGAGGGCCTGGGAGCGGCTCGATCCTACCACGCGGCCGGAGATACGCGGTTCCGGAGATCCGACCGCTCGCCTACCATCGGCGCAGCGCACCGAAGGAGGCCGACGAGCGAGTTCGACGGAGGGATTCAGATGGAGCTGTTCGACCTGCGCGGCACTGTCGCCGCCGTCATCGGCGGGACGGGCGTCCTGGGCGGAGCGATCTGCGACGGGTTGGCCGCGGCCGGCGCGTCAGTGGCTGTGATGGGCCGCTCCACGGAGCGGGGCACGGCGCGAGTCGCCGCCATCGAAGCAGCCGGTGGCCTGGCCGCGTTCGTTCCCGTTGACGCCACTGAGCTGGCGTCGCTGGAGAAGGCCCGCCAGACTGCGGAAGAGCGGCTCGGTCCGGTGACAGTCCTGGTCAACGCGCCCGGCATCAACAGCTCCACGCCTTTCTTCGAGATCGGCCTCGAGGAGTGGAGTCGAGTCCTGGACACTAACCTCACGTCCGTGTTTCTCGCCTGCCAGACGTTCGGTCGCTCGATGGCCGCCAACGGGCTCGGCGGCTCGATCATCAATCTGTCGTCCGCCTCGTCCGGGCCGCCCCTCTCGAAGGTGCTCGCCTACTCGGTTAGCAAGGCCGGCGTCGACAATCTCACCAGGTACCTCGCCCGGGAGCTGGCGCCCCAGCGGATCCGCGTCAACGCGATTGCGCCGGGGTTCTTCCCCGCCGAGCAGAACCGCAAGCTTCTGTCCGAGGAACGCGTCCGGGCGATCCTGGGCCACACCCCCGCAGGACGGCTGGGAGAGCCGAACGAGCTCGTTGGCGTGGCGGTCTGGCTCGCCTCTGAGAAGGCGTCGGGCTACGTGACAGGTTCGGTCGTCCGCGTCGACGGCGGCTTCAGCGCGATGACGATCTAGGAGGAAGAGATGGACGCGCCGATCGATCCCGAACGACTCAGCGATCCGCCGGTCGTTCCCCCGACCGGACCGGCTCGACCGCCCGGCGTCGCGGCCTCGTTCGCCGAGTTCGAGCCGGAGGCTCTGCCGGACTGGGCGCTGGTCCGCCAGCGCTTCGACCCGGCCGAGATCGAGGACGTCCGGGAGGCGGTTCGGACCGCTCTCGAGCCGGTCATGCCATCGATTCGGCCGGACATGCGCGTCTGCCTGGCGGCCGGTAGCCGCGGCATCGACCGCCTCGACGAGGTCGTTCGGGCGGCCGTCGAGGTAGTCCGCGGGGCGGGAGCATCGGTGTTCATCGTGCCGGCGATGGGCAGCCACGGCGGCGCGACCGCCGAGGGGCAGCTGGCCGTCCTGGCCGAGTACGGCATCACGCCCGAGGCCATGGGCGCCGAGATACGCTCCAGCATGGACACGGTCGAGTTGGGCGAGGTCAGGCCCGGCGTGCCTGTCTTCATCGACCGGAATGCGTTCGAGGGCGCGGACGCGATCGTGCCTATCAACCGCGTGAAGGTGCACACGGACTTCTCCGGCCCCATCGAGAGCGGCCTGATGAAGATGATCGCCATCGGCCTGGGCAAGCAGAAGGGCGCCCATACGTTCCACCGCCAGGGCTTCGACGTCTTCGACGAGCTGATCCCGCACGTGGGATCGTTCACCCTCACCCACGCCCCGATCCCGTTTGGCATCGCCCTGATAGAGAACGGCCTGGCCCGGCTTCGCCACATAGAGGCCGTGCCGGCCGAGGGCATCCTCGCCCGGGAGCCAGAGCTGCTGACGATGTCTACCGAGCTCCTGGCCCGCCTGCCACTGGAACGGATCGACGTCCTGGTCCTCGACCAGATCGGCAAGGACGTCAGCGGTCTCGGGATGGATTCGAACGTCGTTGGCCGCTACTACGTTGGGCCTACGCCTCCGCCCTGGATCCAGCGTATCGTGGCCCGGGGATTGACCGAGGGGACGGGCGGAAACGCCGTTGGGGTCGGTTTGGCCGACGTGGTGTTGCGCCGACTTGTCGAGCAGATCGACTACGCCAAGACGTACATGAACTGCGTCACGGCCAAGACGCCGGAGGGCGCGCGCGTCTCGCTGACGGTGGAGACCGATCGCGAAGCGCTCAGCGTGGCGATCGCCTGCTGCCTGCGAGTCACGCCGGAAACCGCCCGCATCGTCCGTGTCCGTGACACCAAGCACCTGGGACTGCTGTACGTCAGCGCGCCGGCGCTCGATGACGCGCTCTCGGGAGGCCGCTGCGAGCTGATAGAGCCACCCCACCCGATCGCATTCGACGCGGCGGGAATGCTCGCCGAGGAGTACGGCTGACGCC